>Ga0207992_1000766_pt1 | contig 15556 bp, 19 predicted proteins | sample ETN02SmetaG_FD_185788 | JGI IMG/M metagenome (GOLD analysis project Ga0207992, IMG submission 185788) | Marine microbial and viral communities from oxygen minimum zone, Eastern Pacific Ocean - ETNP2014F10-02SV255 (SPAdes) (version 2) | ecosystem: Environmental > Aquatic > Marine > Oceanic ...
AGCATCTTTTATAATATTGTCTTCTATTGACTCTACTCCATAAGCAATATTAGCTCTTACAGTATCATTAAATAAAAATGTCTCTTGAGTAACAATGCCCATTAATGATCTCAATGAATTAAGATTGATATCTTTAATGTTAGTATCATCTATTAGAATGGAGCCATCAATAGTATCATAAAACCTAGGAATTAAATCAACTAAAGTAGATTTTCCTGCACCACTAGGCCCAACAAGCGCAATGATTTGACCTGTATTAATAGAAAAATTAATATTATTTAATACTTTCTCTTCTTCATTCCCATAGTGGAAACTAACATCTTTAAATACAATGTTTTTATTTAAGCTATCAATTTTGACAGCATCTGGGACATTCACAATATCAGATTTGGTATCCAAAATAGAAAAAACTCTATCTGCTGATGCTAATCCATTTTGTAGTTCATTAAAAACATTGCTAAGCTTCCTAATTGGCTGAAATAAACTAAATAATAGTAAAATAAAACGTATAAAATCTTCTGATGAAATAGATTGCTCTACTAAGACATCGCGGGCTCCTACCCATAGCAATAATGCCGCAATAGATGCTCCAATAATTTCTGATATAGGAGAAGAGAATAATCTTAATATATCTTTCTTAAGCGTTAATTTATAATACTTCTGTGTTTCAAAAGAAAATTTCTTTACCTCATAAGCTTTCATAGCAAATGCTTTAACAATTCTTATTGAACTAAGAGTTTCAGATATAGTTGACGTAATACCTGCTAATTGGGCTTGTGTTCTTGCTGCTTTCCTTCTAATACTTCGAGCAATACCGAAAATGATGATGCCACTCAATGGAACAATTGTCAATGCAATAGCTGTCAATTTTGGACTAATAATGAAAAGTAGTGTTAAGAATGTTAGGATATTAATTGGCTCTACAAATAATTTTTGGAAAGTCGTACCTAGTGAATTTTTCATATTATCAATATCGCTTACAAGAATAGCGGTTAATTCACCAGATTTGTTCTTGTTAAAATATGAAAGAGATAAATAATGAAGATGTTTATATAGCGTGTTTCTTAAATCTCTAATAAGCTTAAACTGAATAATAGATAATGTAATATTCTTAATATATAATGCAATATTCTTACAGGTAAAGACTACCACTAGAGCAACACATACTGATGAAACGGTCTCAATAGCTGACTCTTTTAAGAGTAGCTTATTTGAAAACAACTTTAGTTGATCATTAGCAGACCAACTCTCTAATGCTAATAATCGTGCATTCTCTGCGACCATATCATTAAAATCAATTAAAACATTATTAATCATTGTTGCAGTAATCCAGATAGATGCACTATTAAACAGTACAAATACTATTGCTGCTATACCAGATGCCACCAGGAAAGGCCAATATGTTAAGATAAGTTTAAATAGACGTATATGTGAAGATTGGTTCATCTTTTATGCGCCATCTTGATTAATTGGTATTTTCTTTTTTTCCACTTTTTCAAGCGTATCATTTTTGGTTACTTTATAAACTGCTTTTTGTTCACCATTAGGCCGATGACGCATTATTTTTTTAATATCTTCCACTTCAGAATGTATAGTGCAATTTTTAGAAATTGAGACTCTATTTTTTAGATAAAAAATCTCTTTGTAGTCATCATCACTATAATGATGTAATTCTAAATTAGTACTTACTATATGACCACCACTCACTAAAAGTGATAAGCTAAATAGTGAATTAATTATTGTTGTAACCATTTCCTATCTAAATACTGTTTTATAAACCATTTTTGCATGAACTATGTCAGCTTCGATAAATGTACTGCCAATAATTGTAAATCCTAAATCTTTATAAAATTTTATCACACTTTCTTGAGCATGTAAATATATCATATCTTCTGATGGAATCTGATCCAAAACGAACTTTACAATATCTCTGCCAATTCCTTTTGTTCTAAATTCTTTTAATACAGCAAAACGTTCTAACTTATAACCTTCTGATGTTTTTCTCCATCGTCCTGTCCCTACTGGCATATCACCAGAGAGAGCCAATACATGAAAAGATTCATCCTCATTCTCAATTTCTAAGCTTTCTGGAACATTTTGTTCCTCAATAAATACTGTTCTTCTAATTGTAAGAACTCGATTATAATCTTCTTCTGTTTTTACTAATTGTATCTTAGTGTTCATTTTAGCAATTTCAATATTATACAATGAGAAATCAAAGACTAATTATTGTAATAATTTTATCGTTATTGTTTAGTATACCTACTGCTCAAGATAAATTTAATTCATATAGAGAATTAAAAAAAATTCCTGATGGAATGAACATTATCCATGATAATAATAAAACGAGAGCAATAGTAGGAATACATGGCTTCTATCCAGTCTACTGGCCAGACATTCATCATGAATGGGTCCAACCATTCAATTTCTTAGTAAAAGAAGACATAAAAACTTTCTTTTATAAATACGATTGGAACGAATGTCCTAGCACAGTTGCTAAAGAATTCTCTATTGAATTAGAAAATCTTATCAAAAAATATCCAGAAATAGATGATTGGCAGATTGTGGGCCATAGCATGGGGGGAAGTGTAGTTATGTTTACCAATCAATCTTTTATATATAACAATAAGATTACATTTAATACTGTGGCTACTCCTGTATATTATGAGCCAGAAAAGACTCCTTTTTTTATTAGAGTTTATGAGTCAATATTCAATAAACGTTGCTCTGAAACGATTGATAGCTTAAATGATGAATTTGAGAATGGATTTACCAATAAACATGTACAATGGAGAAATATTAAAGAATTTGACTCACAGTTGAAGAGGTATGATTTTGATCCTTATGATAGAGTTATTAAAAACTCCATTGTTTTTCAATTTCCAGACAGCTTAGATGGTGAAAGAGTCGGTCATACAGCTAGCCTATACTTCTCCATTTTAGAAATTATCAATTAATTCAATTGATACGGGACAATGATCTGATCCCATTACATCTTCATGTATATCTGCATCTGCAATATTTTCTATGAAATCTTGATTTGTAAAAAAATTATCTATTCTCCATCCAATATTGCGTTGACGTGCACCAAACCTATATGTCCACCAAGAATAACGCTCTGGCTCATCGTGAAATAATCTGAAGGTATCTACATAACCATTTTCAATATAAGTATCAATTTGTGCTCTTTCTACTGGCATAAATCCAGAGTTATTCCGATTTGCTTTAGGATTTGCTAAATCAATCTCTTGGTGAGCTGTATTCCAATCTCCACCAACAAGCACATTTACCCCTGAGGCAACTTGCTCATTTAAAATTTCTAATAAATCATCATAGAAATCTAATTTATACTGTAAACGGTGTTCATCTTTTTGACCATTTGGAAAATAAATATTATATAACAAGAAATCTTCAAACTCAGTGATTAATACCCGTCCTTCTTTGTCATATTTTTCAATTCCAAGGCCATACTGAACATGCAAAGGTTCTTTTTTTGAAAAAGTAGCTACACCACTATATCCTTTTCTTTCACCAGAGTGCCAATAACCATGATAACCATCTATATCTTTTAATGTGTCAGGTAATTGTTCAAAATGAGCTTTTGTTTCTTGAATACATAATATATCTGGAGCAATTTGATCTACCCAATCTAAAAATCCTTTCTTCTCAATAGCTCTAACACCATTAACATTCCAAGAGAATATTCTCATTATACTTTTTACCTCTTTAATTTTAAAATTTAATTGATAAATTAAACTATGAACTTTAAAGAAGAATTCAAAAAAATTATAGATGAAAATGGAATTGTACTATTTTTGAAAGGAACCAAAGACATGCCTGTCTGCGGCTTCTCTAAAACAGTCGTAAACTTACTGAATCATTACGGAGTTGAATTCAAGGATGTTAATATTTTAGAAGATCCTGCAATGAAAATAGCATTATCAGATTTATCAGGTTGGCCTACATTCCCTCAACTATTTGTTAAGGGAAAGCTAATTGGAGGATGCGATATTGCAGTAGAAATGCATCAGAATGGTGAACTCTTGGATGTATTAGATATAAATAGTTAATAAACAAAGACTATTGTAAAAATAATATCTTAGCTCTATATTTTGCTACATTTTTGGCCCGTTCGTCTAGTGGTTAGGACTCATGGTTTTCATCCATGCAACAGGGGTTCGATCCCCCTACGGGCTGCACCCAATCTCTCCTATCAATAAGCTGATCTTAAATAAAAGCATCATAAAATAAACCGACCAGTCGGTTTTCATTGCTTTTCTTTAAAAAATGATATTATATTATATATGTCAATATGAGTTAGTTGAGGCGGGGGAAGTTCTTATATCAATTCAAAAATCTAAAGACAGCATCATTTAATACCTCTGAATGCTTTATAGTTAGAAAAATCTCCCGTCTTTACTTATCTAAAAATTCAGCAATTAATCTTTGAAAATGATGAACACCTTTTTCTCTAGTAGGAGAAAATCTTCCAGATTGATAGAATGAAGACTGAATTCCTTTGCTTTCATTCTCTACGATAAACTCGTCTTCCCTTTCTACCTTATCAATATCATTTCCTGCTCCCTTATGAAGCTTAGAAGTGTCATAGACATAGGTTAGAAAAGAAACTTTTGTGCGATTAATACTAATTGGCTTAACAATATTTACTGATAATCCCCAAGGATAAAAATTGAACATCATATTCGGAAAAACCCAATAATAATATGCTGCTACTTGTTTTCCGTAATCGATGTGATCTTTAGGTAAATCAAATGTTTCATTTGCATCATCAGAATATCCAATTTGTAAATTTGAATACTTATGTAATTCTGTTGTATAGCTACCATAGTCTAATACTTTGTTTAATCCTTCATGGACAAAAGGAATATGAAATCCTTCCAAGTAATTATCACAATAAAGTGCCCAATGTGCCTGCACTAAATAATCTTTCGATAAACTACTATCAAATGAAAACTGGTCTAATGGGAGAAAGCCTACTCTTTCATTCATCGAATCAATTACTTCGCTAAAATCGAATGAAGGATTTAAACCAGCAAATAAAAATGGACCCCATTCTTTAAGAGGAAACTTATGTAGGTTATCACATTCTCTAGGAAAATCTTTTGTTTTTTTAAATTCTGGCATTGATTTAAAGTTTCCCTGTAGGTCAAATGATCTTCCATGATATGCACAGGTAATATTTTTTGATTTACCAGGTCCTAGAGCTAAAATATGTGCTCGATGAGTACAAACATTGGTCATGCAATTAATAGCCCCCTCTTTATCTCTAGTAAGCAATATAGGTTCTGTCAAAAATCCTTCTAGTAATGTTAATGGCTGGACAGAGTTTGTGAGTTTTAAAGCAGAATTATCTCCAAGCCATTGCCATGATTTTAGAAATATTTTTTCTTTTACCTGATTAAAAACATCTTCATCTTTATAGAAAGATGATGGAAGCGTTTCGGCTTTTGCAATATCCTTATGAATTTTAAATTGAGAAGACAAAATTAACCTATCTAGTTAAATAAAAATCCAAATCTTACACCTAAATAGGTGGTGTCATACTTATTAGCTATGCTTGGTTCAAGAAAAAACTCTGAAAGAGAGTTTGAATTAGTAATAACCCCTGGCTCGAAGATAAATGGAACTGCTAATTCTGTATATACGGTAGAAGCATTAAAAGATGATGTACCGTCATCTTCTAAAATAGAATCATAAATATTTTTTTCTTTTATAAAATTAACCTTCAGTCTTGGAATTAACACAAATTGTGCATCTGTTTCAAAATCTTTACTTATACCAAACTCAAGTGCATAAGATTTTCCATAGAAATCTTGTCCTAAACTATCAAGGGCATCGCTACTAAAGTTTGAACTGCCATATCTAAATCCTGCAGAAAAATTAACCGGTAGATTATTTAGTTGCGCTGGATCTAAATAATAGGTAAAACCAAGAGAAAAACCATCATCTCCTACATCTGGATTATCACTTCTAAATGATTCTGTAAAATTAAACTTAGGATCACCGTCAGGATTAGATTGTTCTCCTGTTAAATCAAAAGTATAAGTTTCTTTACGATCATAAGAAGAATAGCCATATGAAAAATCTATACCAAACATTCCATTATATATATATCCAACATGGATTGCATTTCCATAGCTGGGTCTAATAAATTTACCTTCTCCAAAAAAATCTACATTTTGATTATATCCAAATGATACTGTTGTTGTAGTCTGTCCCGGAAGTGCTAAATGTGTTTGTGCAGATAAAATGCTAGCGGAAAATAGTAATAAAGTAATAAAGATTTTCTTCATGGCATAAAATTACTACATGAATGAGTGATTAAGAATTTATTTTTTATTTTTTTCAATAACAGAAACGAGACGGTCATAAATCTCTGGAGTATTGCGAGGTGCTCCAATAAGTATATCTCTAATAATACCATTTTTATCGACAATAAAATGTGCTGGAGCTACAGGGCTTAAAGAAGCACTAAAATTTCTATCTATTGATCCCTGTTGGTATATGAAATCTGTTCTTTGTAAAAAATTAGTAATATCTGGAATGCTATCAAAACTCAATGCTAAAAATGTAATATCCTCATCTTTATATCTATTAACTATATTGTTTAGGTATGGCATTTCTGCAATACAAGGACCACAATTGATATACCAGAGATTTAGCACCAATAAACTACCTTCAAAATCTTTAAAAGATTTGATCGAACCATCTAACATATTTAATACGCCTTCAGGAAGTTTTTTGTCCTTCCACTCATCAACAATTCTCTTATTTAATACAGCTCCCCTACCTCCAGCTTGCATCAGTTTGGCTTCTTCAATTAAATTATTAATAGCATCATCTGGAACAAATCCCCTTAGATCTTCATAATTCTCAAAAAGAATATACTCTGTATTATTTGATTCATTATCGAAACGTCTCAAAGCTTGTAATTGGCTTGTATTTTCTACTATACTATCTTTCTCAACTTCAGATAATAGATTGCCTTGAGCATCACGAAAGACTATTCCATTTTTAACTTGAACAGGTTGTTCTACTGATTTTTTCTTTTGTTCAGAAGCAATAAGTGATTTTTTCTCACTAACTACTTCTTTTTCTTGGCAGGAGAAAAGACTGAACAATATAAGTGCTGTTAATAAAATTCTCATGATCTGTATCGATTAAAATATAATTTAGCTATAAATAAACAAGATATAAAAACGCATGCTACACAAAACCAAACAAAGATTTCTTCGAAATGATCTGCAATCCATTGCGATGTATCAGATAGTTCTTCTTTTTTCAAAAAATACATGCTAGAATATGTGGAATTTTAACGAAAATTATGATAAAAATATTACTACCAGCACATTATTTTTTAATCGCCTTTATTGGTTTCTCAATCATACTGCTACTTAGCGGATTTTCATACCAGAAAATTGCTAAAAAAGTTGATGATAGCACTTCAAAAGCAAGTTTCTATGAATTAAAAGCTATTGGTATCGATGGAGAAGAAATATCCTTTAATCAATATAAAGATAAAAAGGTCTTAATTGTAAATGTGGCTACAAAATGTGGCTACACATATCAATATGAAGGTATGCAGAAACTCAATGATCTATATGGAGATAAAGTAACTGTCTTAGGATTTCCTGCTAATGATTTCTTATTTCAAGAATCAGGAAGCAACGAATCTATAGCAGAATTTTGTGAGAGTGTTTTTGGGGTAACTTTTCAGATGTTTGAAAAAATTACAACAAAAGGACGTAATCAAAGTCCAGTTTACACTTGGCTGAGTGATTCAAACCTTAATGGATGGAATAATCAAAGACCTACGTGGAACTTCTGTAAATATCTCATAGACGAAAATGGTGAACTTATTGCATTTTTTGATTCTAAAGTAAAACCATTATCTGAAGAGATCACAAGCCTATTATGAGATTATCTGTAAAAATCTCTCTCTTTATCTCTATAATATTAATGTACGCTGGATGCTCAAAAGCAATTGAAAAAGATATAGATACTGCTAATATATCTTCAGAAAATTTTGGTATTGAAATATCAGACAATGTCATTAGTCCAATGACAGAATTATTTAATAATGCTGATAGCTATCTTGATAAAAATGTTATTATTCAAGGAAAAATTGTAGATGTCTGCCCGATGAAAGGTTGCTGGATTGAAGTAAAAGATTTTGATTCAGAAAAAAGTATTAGAGTAAAAGTCAAAGATGGTGAAATTGTCTTTCCTAAAAACTCAAAGAACAAAGAAGTCTTAGTTGAGGGTATTTTCTCAAAACTTGATTTTACTGAAGAACAGGCTATACAATGGAAAATACACTTAGCAGAAGAAAAAGGTATTGAGCTAACATCAGAAGATATTGAGCTAGATGCGTCAGACTTAGTAGAATATAGAATTAAAGGTTTAGGCGCTCAGATTACTACTCAGCTCAATTAGGCATACATCATAATCAAGCTTAGTGCCATTACAATCATTCCAGCCGTTACTCCCATTATAGGATCTGATGGTTCTCCATATTCCTTTGAGACAGGCAATAATTCATTAACAGAAACATAAATCATAATACCTGCACACAGTGCAAATGATACACCAAATAATGCTTCATTGTATACAGTACGAAAGATTAAGAATCCAACAATAGCACCTAATGGCTCGGCAAGCCCAGAAGCAAACGATATCCAAAATGCTTTTGATTTATTTTTTGTAGCATAGTATATAGGAACAGACACTGCTAATCCTTCTGGAATATTATGAATGGCAATCGCTACTGCTAGAGTAGCTCCAACTGTTGGATCATAGACTGCAGCAGTAAATGTTGCAAATCCTTCTGGAAAATTATGAATAGCTAGTGCAAGTGCAGAGAATAGCCCTGTACGAACTAATAGAGATTCATCTTTATTTGAAGATCGTGAAATGAAGTCAGCAATAGAATGATGATGAAATAATTGATCAATAAATAACATCATTAGTAAACCAATAATAAATGCTGTAACACCAATTAATTTTCCATAAGTATCGCCATATATTCCCCCAAGTGAATCAAAAGAGAGGATTAGAAGCTCCATAAATGAAACATAAATCATCACACCTGCTGAGAAACCAAGCGCTAATGAAAGTAGTCTTTTATTCTCAAATTTTGAGTATAATCCTAGCATACTTCCAATACCGGTACTAAGTCCAGCAAAAGTCGCTAAAGCAAATCCAATATAAACGTTAGTTAAATCCATATATTCTTATTTTTTCCTTAAATTATGTGAAACAATCTTTTAAAAAAAACATGTTTAATGCAACAAAAATTATAATATCGGCTTTAGTGATCTTCATTGCGTCTGAAATTGCTAAAAGAGATACGCTTATAGGTGCGATTATTGTATCGCTGCCCCTAATATCTTTATTATCTATTATATGGATCTATATTGAAACACGAGAGGTGGAACGAATTATAGCTTTCTCTTATGGTGTATTCTCAATGCTAATGCCCTCTTTATCTTTCTTTCTTACACTGCCATACTTTTTGAAAAAAAATATATCATTTAGCCTAAGTCTTGTAATGTCCATTGCAATAATGGTTGTGCTATACTTTGGTCTAGCAACACTGTATAAAAAAATAGGTTATGTTGTGTAAATCGACAATTAGTGTTGATGCCCACCACCATACATATTCATTAGAAGATACAATACTCCAATAATAATGATAATTGAGGCTGCTATTAAATTAGTATTAAAACGTTGATTGACAGCATTCAGGCGATTACTAAATCTTTCTTTAAATAACAGAAATAGCACCATAATACTAATTAATGTTAAGGCAATTCCTAATACATATACGAAAATGCTTGAATAAAGAGTTGTACTATCATTGCTAAACTTGTTAGAAGCAATGAAGAGAACTGCTACCGCAGATGGACATGGAATTAATCCAGCTACCATTCCTGTAACAAATGGGCTTGAAAATTTAGACTCATTAAAATGGAAGTGCATTGGTTCATCGCAATCATCATCATCCTCATGGCGCACTTCCTGTAATGCTCTATATAGCAAATATAATCCTAAGCAAATAATGAACGATGGCCCAATATTTTGCAGTATTGGAAAAGTATCATTACCTGCTTTAAGTAAAAATGCTAAGAAAGAAAATAGAAGAAAATGAATTAAGATTAATCCTGATATAAGTTGCGCTGCACCGGAAAAGCGCATTGAGCCACCCGTCATATAAGCTAAGATTAGAGTTTTTCCGTGACCTGGCTCTAATGCATGAAACATCCCCAATATAAAAATAACAGAAAAAGTAAAATTATTACTTAATGTTGTTTCTAGAAATGTAATCCATTCATGCATATTTATTATTTCCTCTCTTTCCTTGGCACAGGATCATATCCGCTCTTTGACCAAGGATGGCATCTCAATATTCTTCTTAATGCTAAAAAACTTCCTTTAAAAGATCCCCACTCTTTAATCACATCAATTGCATATTGAGAACAAGTTGGCTGATATCTACAATTTGAGCCTAATAATGGTGATAAGAAAGTTTGGTATCCCTTAATAAGAGTTACAAAAAATAGGGAGAAGATATTTTGCATACAATTACTTCTTCTCGAAATCTTTATACAACATGCTGGTTTGAATATCTTTATTCCCTTGATATTTACCGCTTTGATATGGAGTATAATCTCCTTCAACAGAGTGGTAAAAAATTTGACATATCTCTATTGACGGATAAATCTTTATTGGTTGTACACAAAATATCTCTAGAGTCCAATATCCTTTAAATCCTACATCGCCAAATCCCGCTGTTATATGAACAAAAAGTCCTAATCTACCTACAGAAGATCTTCCTTCTAACATTGGAACAAGATTATGTGTCTCTGTGTATTCCATTGTTCTTCCAAGATATAGCTTTCTACTATCTAACAACAATCCATCCTCCGGAATAGTGATTTTCTTTGCAGGATTGTCCTCTTTCATATCTAATACAGGTGTATCATACACTAATAGTTCATTATGCAATCTTAGATTGTAACTATTTGGATTAACTTGATTTTCATTGAAAGGATCAATTAAAATATCCTTTCCCTTTCTTTCAATAATTTCTTTTCCTGATAAAATCATAATACTGGCTCTAGGTTATATATTTTTTTTTAGGTTACAAAGTAATTTTTGTATCTTATGGCATGGATTTTATACTATGGTGGCAAACTTTACCTTCAAAAATGGACCCAACATTATTGACAATTGGTCCATTATCAATTTATTGGTATTCTACAATGTATCTTGCAGCGTTTGGTGTCGTTTACTTGCTCTGCAGTAGAAAAATCAAAAATCAAACCTTTACGAAGATCAACGTGGCACAATTAGAAGATTTATTATCTTGGATGTTAATTGGATTGTTAATTGGAGCACGTCTAGGATATGTCTTATTCTATAATTTAGATTATTATCTATCTAATCCACTTGAAATCCTACTACCATTCTCTATTAAAAACGGAGTATGGACATTTACAGGAATCGCAGGTATGTCATATCATGGAGGATTAATTGGGGTTATATATGCGATATGGCTGTATGCACGAAAAATGAATTTACATTTATTTACTTTAGCAGATTTTTTAACAGCTTCGATTCCTCTGGGATTCTTCTGGGGAAGAATTGGTAATTTTATTAATGGAGAACTCTATGGACGCGTAACAGAATCTTCTATTGGTATGTATTTCCCGAATGCAGGGGATTACCAACTAAGACATCCTTCTCAGCTTTACGAAGCATTTTTTGAGGGAATCATGCTCTTCCTAGTTATTAATTATTTCAATAGACACAATCAACTTGGATTTAATAGTGGTTTATACGTATTTGGATATGGATTCTTCCGATTTTTTATTGAATTCTTCCGTGAACCAGACGCTCATCTAGGATTTATTGTGCTCAGTCTTAGCATGGGCCAATTATTATGTATTGGAATGATGTTAGGTGGAGCATTTATCTGGTTTACCGGATATAAGCTATCAAAAGAAAATATTTAGAAACCAAAAGAAAATACAGGTTGAGTAATCGTCATACTCGCAGACTGCACTTCCCTATCATTATAAAAATTAACAATATTACGTTGTTGAGCATATAAATCCATAAAAAGAGAGTTAAGAATCACAATTTGAGAAGATAGGGAAAACTTTTCAATCTCCAGAAAGAAAACAGTATGCTCTACTCCAACCTCTTTACCAATATAAGCCCACCTATACTCCTGAATAATAAAATTATCAGATAAATAGTCTACTAGGAATATATCAATATCATCACTTTCTTTATCAGTCCCTAAATTTCCTGTTTTAAAATTAGCATTTTCTAATAATACGTTAATATCATGGGTAAATACCTGAATCAGGATTTCTGCTCTCTCTTCTTCTGACTTAAATTGTATCTCAGTATTAGAAAGAAAAAATTGATGTGCTGAGATAACACTCAATAATAATATTGAACTAATTGCTCTAAGAATAATATTCATATATTAATAAATTATTATTCTGATGTACCTGGGCCTCTTCTACGTCCTTCTGACGTATCTTCTGGTTCTGCTGCATCATCACGTACACGCTGCATTAAATTTTTACTTCCACCCCAACCAGAAGACTTAAATGTGTCAAAGCGAGTTGGTTGTACTTTTTCAGGCCAATGATTATTGTTTCTTTCTACATCAGCAATTTGAAAAAATGGATCTAATGTCATATGCTTAATAGGTTTTTCTGTTTTGAATACCTTTGTGACTTCCCCTCTATTAAATCTCCATATTTCTACTGGAATATTAATTACTTCTTTCTCTCCATCTTCATATTCAAATTCAAGGATAATTGGCATAATAATACCGCCATTATCAGAGAATTTTACAGAATAAAAATGATCATTCTCATTTACTAAATCACGCTCATCATCAGAAAGATCTTCCATAAAATCACTATAGTCTTTTTTATCTCTTTTAGTAATCTGATCCTTATCATAATTATCATAAAAATCTCGTGCTGCTGGATCACGATCTGTCACTGTTGACTCAATATCTTCCTCATCAAGCATTGCACTATAATATTGATCTTTATTGTCAGATGCTTTGTCATATGACTTCTTTTCTTTTGGATCCATTTCTAGCTGATACCAGTCAACAGACTCAATAGATAAATCAACATGATCATTGCTAAAGAACCATCCTCTCCAAAACCAGTCTAAATCTACTGCAGATGCATTCTCCATTATTCTGAAAAAGTCTGTTGGAGTTGGATGTTTAAACATCCATGTTTTAGAGTATTCTTTAAATGCATAATCAAATAATTCACGTCCCATAATTGTATCACGTAAGATATTTAAAGCAAGAGTTGGTTTTCCATAAGCATTTGCCCCAAATTGATATATGGATTCTGAATTAGTCATAATTGGCATGATATTTGATTTGTCGCCTTTCATATACTGAATGATATAGTCGGTATTTTTTGAAGGATGGAATAATTCTGTATCCCATTCTCTACCTGCTATATCATCCATAAAAGAGTTTAACCCTTCATCCATCCAAGTCCATTGACGTTCATCGGAATTAACAATCATAGGGAACCAAAAATGCCCTACTTCATGAATAATAACTCCTATCAAACCTTTCTTAGTACGCTCAGAATAGGTGCCGTCTTCTTCAGGTCTATAACCATTAAAGCAAATCATTGGGTATTCCATACCCATTCTATCAATATGAGCTGAAATCGCTACTGGATAAGGATAATCAAAAGTGTATTTTGAATAAACTTCCACTGTATGTGCTACAGATTTTGTAGAATATTGACCCCATAGAGGTTCTGCTTCATTTGGGTAATATGACATTGCCATCACTGTATTTCCACCTACTTCAACACCGATAGCATCCCATATATATTTTCTTGATGTAGCAAAAGCATAGTCTCGAACATTTTCTGCTTTAAAATGCCATGTCTTTGTTTCTTCGGAGTGAGTTTTTTCATTCTCTAGCGCTTCAGAATTTGTAACAATCTTCACAGGCTCTTCAGAGGTTTTAGATTCTTCTAATCTAGCAATCTGATCTTTGGTAAGTACCTGTTGTGGATTTTGTAATACACCCGTAGCTCCCAATATATGGTCTGCAGGAACAGTAATTTTCACGTCATAATCTCCAAAAATTAATGTGAATTCTCCTCGACCTAAAAATTGTTTATTTTGCCATCCATATATATCATTATACATACACATGCGTGGGAAAAACTGTGCGATGGTATAAATATAATTATCATCTTCTTCAAAATATTCATATCCAGATCTTCCGCCATCTCTAATATGGTCATTAATATTATACCACCATTTTATTTTGAATTTATAAGACTGTCCTGGACGTAATGGTGTTGGTAGATCTATACGCATCATTGTTTTATTAATGATATATGGTAAATCTCTATTTAATCCATCTTTGACATGTTCAATTTTAAATCCACCATCAAAATCTCTATAGAAATTTTTCAGCGTACCTAAAGGAATAGATTCTCCTACCATTACTTTTTCACGACCACGTTGTGCTCCAAAATCTCCAGATGATTGAATTTTATAGCTGTCAGAATCCAATGCTCTGACATTCTGATCTAATTGAACCCATAGGTAATTAAGTTGATCAGGTGAATTGTTATGAAAAGTGATAGTTTCATCTCCATAAAGTATTTGTTTCTCATCATCGATGGTAAGATCCATCACATAATCTGCTTCTTGTTGCCAATAATCATGGCCTGGATAACCTGCAGCAGTTCTGTATGTATTAGGCGTGGTAATATCTTCGCTTAATTGTTTGAATTTATCCACATTTACCTGAGGATAAGCAACTGATACTGCCAATATGATAGTTATAATTTTTTTGAACATATTTAAATCTCCGTCTTAAGATAGTTTTATTAAAGTTAATAAATGTAATAACTAAATAATAATGTTGTTAGTAAAAAAAAGATGTTATTTTATACATAGCAAGGAGACATTTATGATAAAAAAAGTACTTTTTATTCAAAACAGAAAAGATATTAAGCGCTCTAATTTTTTTGATCATTGGGAAAATATACATGCGCCTCATATGGTAAAAGTTTTAAAACCTCAAAAATATGTACTCACATTTTTTGAAGAAGACCTTGAAAATGGCTGTTGCGGAATGGCTGAACTCTGGTTTCATTCAGAAGAAGAATATAAAATAGCAATGGAAAGAAGAAATACAGAATTTGGTAAATCTGACAACTGGCATGATGTAGCAAAAGCATGGCCAGACCTCGATCGTTATGAATATACAGGTCGAGAAATCAAGATTGTTGACAATACATAGTATTCTATGAATCGATACATATTATTTTTTCTTATTCCTTTTTTTATCAGCTGTACAAAACAATCTTTTCAGGTCGGAGATATCTTTTTTCAAGATCTAGACTGTGGCCCACCATGTGAAGCGATTGAAGCTGTTACCTCTGGATATCAAGGCGCACAACTATCGCACTGTGCAATTATTACGCATATAGGATCTTCTGAACAT
>Ga0207992_1000771_pt1 | contig 15451 bp, 11 predicted proteins | sample ETN02SmetaG_FD_185788 | JGI IMG/M metagenome (GOLD analysis project Ga0207992, IMG submission 185788) | Marine microbial and viral communities from oxygen minimum zone, Eastern Pacific Ocean - ETNP2014F10-02SV255 (SPAdes) (version 2) | ecosystem: Environmental > Aquatic > Marine > Oceanic ...
AAGTTTGCACTCTTAAATCTCTTAAAGTCATCAAATCAGCAGACATTATTTTCACATTGAAAAGGCTCTTAAGAACGTTTGCCATAATCAAAAGCTTTTAACTAACAGGTTTAACTGTGTAATAATGAAAAAGTGCCCAGTCTGTGCAGTAGATGTTGAAGACAATGCGCCTTTCTGTAATATTTGTGGTGTAAATTTAGCAGGGGCTAAAGATGTAGGTCCTTCTGAAGTGGAAACTCCTGTTACCAAGTCAAAAGGTAAACCAGCTTCTTCGTCAGCACCAAAGTTGACTAAATCTAAAACTAGTTTTTATCTTCCAGCTCTTCAATTTTTGATTGCAGTGGCTCTTTTGGGTATAGTTTTGTATTATACTACAGGAGATGTTCCTACTACTAAGGCTGAATCTTCGACATCAAGTGATATGGATGAAGATTTGACGGAGGAGGAAAAAGCAGAACGTTTATTGGATACTTATACACATACAGATAAACCATTAGATTGTCCAGCTTGGATAAATCCGGATGCTGCCATGGATCATGGTTGCCCGTTAGTTTTGGAGAATGGGGGGAATGATAAATCGTATAATTTTGATGTTAATAATTTTAAAACAGACACTCACCAATTTCAGACTGTTCTTGTTTTAATTGGCCTTCTTGGGCTTTGTATTGTTATACAAGCTAGAAGAATAAATGATAGCAACATAATGGCTCCACTGATAGCTTGTATTTTGGTAATGGCTATAATCTATGTTTATGTGGGTGGTGGTTATTCTACTGCAAATGAGGAAAAGAAGGATGTGAGTAATTCTAAGGCTTTTGTAAGTGAGAATTATCCACAGGGAGCTTTGGATGCATTTTATTCGACAATAGGCGTTACTGCAGCTTTAGTTGTTATTATTGTATCTTATATTGTTTTCTTATATGCTGTAACAGGTAAAGATATTAGTGAAGCGCCCCTCAGTACGATTTATTCATTTGTTGGTGCCGGTTCCTTAGTTTTTGCAGCTTTACATCATAATTGGGTTCTGGGACCTTGGGATTCATGTAGTAAAGCTATAGCCGATTATGGTATTGATTCTGATGCTGCTTGTGCTGATGTTGGTGGGGTAGGAAATATAGTTCTTGTTAATCTTCAATCTGGTGAAATGCTGATTCTCATGCTTGGTCTTTTATCTCTTTTAATTGGTATTGCAGCATATGTTCTTCAGACAATTAGGTTAAAGGATATGGAAGAAGCAAAATATTTCTTTTTCATATTGTTTGGTCTTGGTTTCCAATTCATTGTTTTATTATGGAATTTACTAAGAAATAGTGCTAATTTCTACTTTGAAACAAGTGATTGGATTTTGACGATTCTTTTCATGGCAATAACATTTTTAGGAGTATATTTATTTTATCGTAAAAGAAAATCTGAAGAAAGTATGGAAGGATTTGCTTACTTTGGGTTATTCGTTGCAGGAATAGGTACTTTGTTTGCTACAATGATTGCTCCAGCACTTCTTTCAGGTTCTGAGATTTCATCACCAGAAAGTAATCAAGACTGGGCTATGTTTGTCATTCCACTTCTTGTTTCGGGTGGTGCAATCTGGTATGGTTGGAAGTTTGGTGTAGATAAGTTCAAAGATAGAATGATGGAAATGCAACTTTCTAACCCACCAGCAGCCGACCCTTTCGATTCTTCATTTAAACCAGAGGAGGACTCTAAGCCTGATGAACCTGCAGCTCCTGTGGCAAGTGGTGATATTAGTTTAGAAGATGCAATGGATAGACTTCTATCTGAATTCCCAGAAGCTACTATTGATATTAAACCAACAGAGGATGAAAATTATGGAGTTGACCTTTCTCATTTAGATGATTTAGAAAAAGATCTTAAAGAAGAGTTAGCTGAATCTCCAAAAATTAGAAAGGCTATGAAGGTTGATTATAATGTAGATTACGAAGAATTATCTAAATTTTATTCAACTACTGAAGATACAATTAATCAAACTGTAACACATCTTAAATCTGGTAGAAATATAATGTTGTATGGAGATCCAGGTACTGGTAAAACAGCTTTGGCAAATTTACTTCTATCTCAAATTTGTGGTGTTAAAGAAGCTAAAGACGGCAGTCTTATTCCTAATTATACGATCGTCACAGCAAATGCAGAATGGTCTAATTTTGAAGTTATTGGAGGTATCTCACCTGATGATTCAGGTGGTTATTACTTCAAGGATGGTTATGTCGCTGATGCAGCTAAAAGTTGTGAGAAAACAATGCAAGAAAATGGCAAACCCCATTATCTTGTGATTGATGAGTTTAACAGAGCAAATATTGATGAGGCTTTTGGTAAATTGTTTACTGTGTTTGAGTATAGAGATAAGCAGGCTCTCCTTACAGCAAAAGAAACAGGCGGCGCTCCATTTATGATGCCTCCTGAGTTCAGAATTATTGGAACTATGAATACACAAGATAAGAACACTCTTTTCAATGTAGGTCATGCATTAATGAGACGTTTTGCTTTTGTTGAAATAGGATTGCCAAACAGAGATGATGAGTACAAACGTATGCCTATCTTCGTTTATAATAAGCTTAATAAGTTAGGAATTGCACCTGATAGGCCTGATGAAGAAGAGGATTGGTATGCTAAGGAAATGTTTGACTTTTATGATGACGATGGTACCATGTTCAAAGCATTCAATAAATTTATGAATTTCTTGGAAGAAGAGGAATTGCCTCAATCTAGAGATGATGAAATTGCAAGAGGAGTCAGGACTTATAGAAAAATTGGGCCTGCGGTTATTATAGATTCAATGTTGACTGTATTTAATTCAAGAGGACAGTATGCGTTAGATAGAGCTTTGGAAGATGTGATTAAATCAAATATAATGCCTGCACTTGAAGGATTAGAGAGGAATGAGCTAAAATGTTTGATGCTAAAAGCTCAAGAAGTTCTTGGTCAAGACCATGGTATATCTAACACCTTAGAAAAAATGGTTGATTCACCAGGTCTAAGCGTATTCGGTTGATATGAGTTTACCTGATGCAACAATAGATCTCAGGTTACCGGAGGGTCATTCTGAAAATTTAACAGAAGGCGAATCTGTAATGCTTAATGTCAATGCATTCAAAGCCTTGGATGAAGTTCATATTAGAGTAGGTAGTGCAAAAGTAGATTCTTTGCCTCCTGTAAGGTCAAATACAACTCACTCTTTGCAATTTGTAGTTCCAGATTACATAGGAACAAATACGATTTCACTGCATAGTAAAGACGGGAGTTCGATATCGAATAAATTAGAAGTAGTAATAGCACCCAAAATGCTAGATTATGAAAGTTTTAAGGAATTAAGAGATGTACATATTCCTGATTTAGTGAAGAACTCAGGTGCTGATGATCCGCCCGAAGATATGTATCCAGGTGGAACTTCTTCTATTGAGGAAGAAAAAATATTATTGAATATTGAACAATTATTAGAATTTTCAGGTAAATTATTGAAAGTTACAAATGATATTCGTAAGGGAGCCTACACATACAAAGTAGAAGTTCAAAGAAAGACTATGAAGTCACAAATTAGAGGGGCTGTTAGATGGCAAAAGACGGCACTAGCAAGGGCTCAGAAAGGTACTGAATATGCTACAGCTCATGTGACTGATATTAGAAAGAGGAAGTGGAGTACACCTACAAATATACTTCTTGTAAAATTCCACATGGAAGTTTTCATAGAAGCTATATTTTTCAGAGATGAGATGGATCGAAGAGAAAGGGAAAAGAAAGCTTGGTCAGCAATATATGGTAAGGAATATAAGCCTCCTAATGATTCAGTTAAAGAGCAATTAGATAAGTTAGATATGGCTTGCAAATTTCACAAGCAAGTATTAGGTGATGGTAAGCTGGCAGAATTGATACCTACTGCTAAAGCTACACGTAAAGAGCAACGCTTAATCAATCGCGAGGCTCTTATTGAGGCTAAAACTTGGAGTAGGAATAGGTCATATAGAGAATTACCACCTCTGTGGAAAGAATTTTTAGATGAATATCAATCCTATTATGAGGAAACCATCCTTGTACAAACGCAAAAAATGACCGATATTTATGCACTTTGGATTCTTTGTGAAATGGCTTCAGGTCTTAAGTTAAGTGCACATGCAAAATCTCTCAGAGAATTTAGATCTAAAAATAAAGATGTTGTGCTGAAATATGATGCCCCTGAACAAGTAAGACAGGGTTGGAGCGATTCTATAATGGGTTCACTTTTTGGAGAATCGGACGCTAAAACCAATCCAGTTCAGGGTTCAGGCAGACCCGAAATTTTCATGAACTATAAGAAAATTAATTTCTATTTTGAAGCCAAATATAATTTAACTCAGACGCCAAGGCAAGAGGATGTTTACAAAGTTTTGGCATATATGAATAATTATGATGTCTCTTGTGGGGGTATTATTTATCCAGGTCCTCAGCTCAAAATAACCGTTGATCCTAAGAATAAGCAGGTAATGGCTTGGATTCCATTTACTTGGACGGAGAAGGCCTTTGAGGTAGCACCTAATTATTTTGCCTTTATTGCTGATAGGATGGCTACAATATACTCAAGAATAGGTGATGAAGATTTAGAAGAGTTTGTTTCAGAAGTGGAAAGGACTGCGTTTGAATTCTATGAAGCCATAGCAACTCCTGGAGCCGTGGCTCCTGAAATGCCAGAATTCTTGTATAATGAAGAAGTAGAGTTAGATTTGGATGAATTAATAGAGACGGAAGATGAAGAATTTCCTGAATCAGATGAAGAGCTTTCACCTGAAGAAGTATTGGAAGAGTTAGCAGAGGATGCTAGTTCCGAAAAACGTTCTAAACTAGCCGAAGATATAGAAAGTGGTAATGTACCAGTTGGACAGGGTGGTGATGGAGATTATGCTATTTCAAAAAATGTTGCTGAAGAAGATATTGAAGATGTTTCTCCTGATGTTGAAGAATTAGAAGACTTTTCTTCAGAGGTGGAAGTTGTCGATGAAATTAGTTCAGAAGTAGAGGAAGTAGAAGAATTCACACAAGCTACAGATTCAATTCCAGAAAAGAAAGTATCCGTTTCAATTGAACAGCTCAGAAAGAAAATGACTGATGATAAAGAAAATTAGTTAAATAGCACTCTTAGATAAAGAAATATGATTAAGGTAGGAATCAATGGCTATGGCACAATCGGAAAGCGTGTTGCTGAAGCTGTTACCCTTCAAAATGATATGGAAATAGTAGGGGTTGTCAAGACCAAACCAACTTATGAATTAAGAGGAGCATTAGATGCAGGTTTCCCTGTTTTTGCTTCTACAAAGGCTAAGATCCCTTTCTTTGAAGAAAAGGGTGTGAAAATTTCAGGAGTTACAGAAGATTTAGTAGATATTTCAGATATTATAATTGATTGTACACCTGGGAAATTAGGTGTAAATAATATGGAAATGTACCGTAAAAGCGGTACAAAAGCGATATGGCAAGGGGGAGAAAAACATGCACCTATTGGTGTAAGTTTTAACGCCTTAACTAACTATTCATCCTCGATCAATGAAGATTTTGTTAGGGTTGTTTCTTGTAATACTACAGGCCTTGGCAGAACTCTGTATCCTCTTCTCCAAAAATATGGTATAGATAATGTTCAAGCTGTAATGGTTAGAAGAAGTGGTGATCCAAAAGATAGTGATAGAGGCCCTCTAAATTCTATAGAACCTGTTCTTTCAGTACCAAGCCATCATGGACCTGATGTACAGACAATAATTGAGGGCATTAATATTCAAACAATGGCAGTTAAAGTACCTACAACTATTATGCACGTCCATTGTATAATTGCAGAATTGGACAATGAACCTGATGTTAATGAGATATTAGCTACGTGGGAATCTACGCCTAGAGTAAACTTGCTGGAAGGATTCTTTCACAAAGATGGATCTAAAATACGTAATTTACCAGGTACTGCTGAGATAATGGAATTAGCTCGTGATGCATTATACACTAGAGGAGACCTGAATCAGATTGCAGTTTGGAAAGATGGAGTTCATGCATTTGGAAAGAAATTATATTATTATCAGGCCATACACCAAGAGTCAGATGTTATTCCCGAGAATATAGATGCTATAAGGGCGATGTTTAATCTGGAATCAGATAACATGAAATCTATTTTGAAGACAAATAAAGCATTAGGTATCGACTAGTTAGGGGAGTTTTTAAAGGAAGTAAGAGTGAATGAAGTTGGGGATTTTTCTTAGTTGAATTAATATTGTGATAAATTTTGTATATCTGAAAAAACCTGTTGATTATATATTGTATTTATTGAAAGTTTCTTTCCTATCCTAATCAATTCTCCATTGATTGCATCAATTTCAGTTTGTTGATTGTTTTCTAAGTCCTGTAACATACTACACTTGTTATCAGCTGTTTTTTCAATTATCTTGTTTATTTCTCTCCAAGGATCTAATGGCAATTTGATGCCATTGGATAATGCAATGTCACTACTCTCTTCACACAATTTCTTTACTTCATCATTTAGTTCTGGATTCTTTAGTTTTCCATTTTTTACTTCAGCCAATGTAGCGATTGGATTTATTGCACTATTGATTACTGTTTTTAGCCACACAAATTCTTCTATATTTTCTACAATCTTACAATCCATATATTCCTCTTTTAGATTCTTAGATATGTTTTGCAATAAATTTGATTTTGATTTAGATAAATTCCCTAAATAGGTAAATCCTAAACCTTTATGTTCAGATATACCTGTTTTTATCTTAGAAATTCCGTTACCAGTTACTAAATAAGATAATCTTTTCTCATCTATATTCTTTAAAGCATAATTCATAGTTTTCAAACCATTTTGGCATAATAATAGCGGAGTATCTAAGTTAGCTAATTTTTGTATTAATATTTGTGCATCATAACTTTTTACACATAATATCATTAAATCGCAATTTTCTATCTCAGTCCCTATGTTAATTTTGGGTTTTATAATATTTCCTTCAATATCTCTGAATAGTATTTCTTGGTTTTCAATCAAACCAGTATGCTTTTTCTTTACTATTAACTTTACTTTATTGTTTCTTGAAAGTTTAGTGGCAAGCATATTACCCAATGCGCCAGCTCCAATAATTGTAATATTCATCAATCTCTTAGGTATATTATACTCCGATTATTAATAATTTGAACATTAATTTCTAATTCTGGATTATCTAGATTAACTTTGATTTTAGGCCATTTCTCGAATGGAGCTCCAGCCACTTCTTTCGCAAGTTCAGTGGATGTGTATTTGTGTTCGCCCTTTCGATTAACCTTAATGGCAAAGGTCCCTGGCTCGTCTAAAATACTTATCAATTCCTTTATCACCTTAAATATATCTTCCTTTTTAGAAGTACTTATTTTCCCTGAATAAATTTCTTCTTTAACGATATCTTCCCAATCTATACTTCCTTTAGTTTCTAAAAAAATGTAGTTACCTAGAACTCTGTATTTTGTTTCTAGACCATTTTCTATTAAATTTAGTATTATTTTGTCCCCTATTTGTTTTAAATTTTTCCTTGATAAACACTTTATGACAAACCCTTTCATTATAGAGATTCCAAAACTTTGTCAATTATTTCTTCAGAATGTCCGGTGTAATTTTGTGGTTCTAAGTAATGTTCTATTTCATTAGAATCCAAGTATTTTTTTACTTCTTTATTATTCTTAATAGCATCAGTAAATGAAGTACCTTTTTCCTCAGCCTCCATAGTTATTGTTCTTACTAATTCATGTGCTTCTTGTCTACCTAATTCAGTTTTACCTAGTGCTATTACAAATGCCTCAGCCATAGGTAATCCTCCTGCATTATCCAGATTTAATTTCATTCTTTGTTCATTCACATATAAATTAGAGAAAACATTATTGGATTTAATTAGGATATATTCTAGCAATATATAGAATTGAGGTAAAATTATACGCTCAGCACTCGAATTAGCTAAATCTCTTTCATGCCACTGCAAATTATTTTCATAAGAGGTGTAAAGCATAGATCGGACTACTCGTGCTAGACCTCCTATATTCTCAGATGTAATTGGATTTTTCTTTTGAGCCATAGTTGAAGAACCAACTTGTTTTTCTCGGTCAAATGCTTCAGCAACTTCCCCAATGTCGCTTCTTTGGAGGTTTCGTACCTCGGCAGTAAATTTTTCTAAACTTGCCGCTAGGTTAGATCCCCAGGCAATAACTTCAGCTATTCTATCTCTGCCTAAAATTTGGGTTGTTGCCAAAGGTTCATTGAGTCCTAGTTTTTTGCAAATAGCTGTCTGCACTTCTAAAGTATGAGGTGCCATTGCCGCTCCAGAACCCACGGCTCCCAAAAATTTACCTGTTAATATTCTTGGTTTTATTTCAGCTAATCTATCTTTATGCCTTTTGAGTTCAGCAGTAAAAACAGCCATTTTAAGGCCAAAAGTAATTGGAGTCGCCCACTGGCCATGGGTTCTTCCTAACATTACCGATTTCTCGTGTTTTTTAGCTAAAATAGATAATGATTTTATCAATTCATTTATTGCTATCTCAAGTAAAGATATTGCACTTTTGTGCTGTAAAGCTCTTGCAGTATCTACAATGTCGTAACTTGTAGCACCAAAATGAATCCATTTGCCGGCTTCTCCTGATTGTTCTTCTAGAGCTTTAACAACAGCCATAACATCATGATTAATTTCTGATTCTATTTCTTCTACCCTTTCACGCTTCACTGAATCAATACCATCACGTATTTTTTTAGAAGTTCCTTTAGGAATTATATTTTTTTGTTCTTGTACTTCAGATAGTGTAGCTTCAACCTCTAATAATGCTTGCAAATATGAATTAGCGCGAAACACTGTTCGCATTTCTTCTGTCCCGTACCTGTAGTCAAGCACACTTACTGGGTCCATGTGTTTGCCAAAAAGTCCCCATTATAAACTCTCTGTTTCCTTTTTCCAAACTTTTTTGGCATCCTTTTATATAACAAAACTATACGGTAATAACGATGAAAAGGTTAACGACAGCCATTGCAACCATTTTTGGATCTGTTTTGGTTATGCTGTTTTTTACAACTGAAGCCGAAGCTTTAGACATAGATTTAGAACCTGTGAATTTTACTTTTGGTCCAGATTATCCCGTGAGGGGGGAAAGTCTAGAGATCTATTTTGAGGTAGTAAATCATGGTTCAGAACCTGCTAGTGATGTTAAGATTATAGTTTGGAATAATACTTCTGAATGTGATTCAGAAGATGAGTGTCTTCCTATTTATGAAACTACAGAGAGTGTAATTGGTAATGAAAGAATTGCAGTGATTGATTTTAGTTGTTCGCCAGATATGTGTGGCGGAACTGGTGACCGTGTTTTGACTATATCTGCAGATTATGATGATGATATACTTGAAACAGATGAAGACAATAATAAGATAGTCTATGAATTTACTATTTTCCCACAACCATTAGCTAACCTTGTACCATTGGCAGCTGAAATGAACATAATGTTTACTCCAGAGAATCCAGCAGAAGGGGACTCTGTTGATATTCTCGTTCTCTTTGATAATAATGGACGTGACAGTTGCACAAATTTCTACATAGATTTTAGGCAAACATTGGATGATCAATCTAGTTCAATCTCGAACCCACAATTTAGAACCATTATTGGTGCTGGTGAGTCAGCTCAATTTAATATTACATGGAGACCGGATGATATTGGAGAATATACTATAACTATAGTTTTAGATTCGAATAATAATGTGGATGAGTTTGTAGAAGATGATAATACATTTGAATCTACAATTGAAGTTAGAGCTCATACACCTGAATTAACCTTAGATGTGATACGAAATATTACTATTCAACCGGATGATTTATGGTTAGAAGAAATTTTTGACAAGCATTCTGTTCAACTAATGGTTCATATTTTAAATGATGATTATGTAATGGGAGCTGAGAATATCCGTATTGGTTTTTACGATATTCCTGAAGGTGGTGCCGAATCATTAATTGGTTATGGAATGATTTCCTCTATGACTAATGCTACACGAGTCGGGGAGGAAATTGTTTCAGCTACACAACAAGTATCTGTGACATGGGATGGTTCTTCGGGAACTGAAATACTTGGTAATCATACAATACTAGTTAGAATTGATCCTATGGATGAAATAAGCGAATGGAATGAGAATGACAATAATTTTACTTTTGATTTAGTTGTTTTAGAATCCAAACCAGATATTGAAATTTTTGATATATTTGTGGTAGGACAGGCCGTGAGAGGCATCCCTTCAGACATTGTTATTACTGCGTTCAATAGAGGTTCTGCAGATATTAGTAATTGTGAAATTGAATTTAGAATAGATGGAGATGTTATTGATTCCTGGAATCTTAATCTTAATGAGGGTGAATTTTACAATATAACGGGAGAATATACTTGGGATGAGCAGCAACCAAGTGTTGGTGGTTATGCAGATTCATCTAAGCTAATTGAAGAATTAGATGAATCTAACAATGTAAAATCAGTATTGGTGAATGTGGCAGCTCCTGACTATGATTTGACATTGGTATCAGTTGATGCAGTGGATACCGTTTTCAAAGGAGATAATGTAGAGATGGTTATTCAAGTTAGGAATAACATGGCCAAGATTCCATCCTTTGTTTTGCTAGTTTATCTAGATAATTCAACTTCACCTGAGGTCCAGACTTATGATTTTGAAGGTAATGGAGTATACAATATTCCTCAAAGTAATTTAGCTTATGAAGAAATTAGATTTGTGACGGTTTTTTGGAAAACAACCACGGCCGTTGGCCTCCATAATTTAACCATTGAGGCAAAAATTGTAAACAGTGATTTTGAAGATCTGAATTTAACTGATAACAAAATCAATTTATCAATTGCTGTGAAAGCACGAAATTTTCAATTATCTGTGGAGATGTTAAATATTCCAAGCATGATATATCTGAATCAAACTCTAGAGATACCGATAAGTGCTTTGAACTTCGGCCCAGAAATTTGTTGTGAGTGTCCATTAGGTATATCATTTGATAATTCTTCAGATGAGTGTATAGGTGCTGAGATTTCATTGTTTATTGACGGTGTATTAGTTGATATTTATCAGACTAAACCACTTGGGCGAGTTAATGGTGAGGAAATCCGAGTATTTTATTGGCAACCAACTGAGCCTGGAACTTATTATATTGAAGCTGTAATTGATCCCGATAATATAATTGATGAGTTCAATGAACTTGATAATCGGGTTTCAACAGAAGTTACAGTTACTGTAGAGGAAGAAGTAGAAATTATAGAGCCGGAAGTAAAGGAAGATGAGTCATTAATTAATCAACCACTTATTTGGATTCCTTTGGGTGTTTTGACTGTAGCCGGTATTGGTGCCTTTGTGTATAGTCGTTTAGGAGATGGCAGTGATTATTTTGATGATTACGATACAGGTACAACTTCTAATACGCAGATTCCAAGCAAACAATCTGGTTTTAGATATGATCCAGTAACGGGAAATACTTATGATTCACAAACTGGTGAAATAATTCAGCAAGGTGGAAAGAAGAAGGATTAGTTAAATTAGTAAACGTCTCTTAGATATCTGTGTTCTTCTTTCATTAATGTTTGGTTAATGTAGTTCTCAGCGTCTTTCTTTTTCATTTTACCTTCTTTTTCAGCTATTTCAATTAATGCAGAGTGGACATCTTTTGCCATGTACTGTTTGTCTCCACAAATATAGAAATATGCTCCATTACTTAACCAATTCCAGATTTCTTTTCCATTACTTAACAATCTATGTTGAACATATATTTTATTTTCTTGATCTCTTGAGAATGCCGTGGTTAATTTATGTAAATCTCCATTTTTCATGTATTTTTTCCATTCATTCTCATAGAAAAATGTTGATTCCTCATTAACTTCACCAAAAAAGAGCCAATTACGCCCTGAAGCTCCTGTTTCTTTTCTGTGTTCTATGAATGCCCTGAATGGTGCGATGCCTGTTCCTGGGCCAACCATTATTATGTCTTTTGAGCCGTCATCAGGTATAACAAAGTCTCTTGTTTTTGAAATGTAAACGGGTATTCTTGTTTTGTTAATTTCTATTCTATTTGCGAGATCTCCTGTTGCTAAACCATATCTATCTCTATCAAAATTATTATATTTGACAATTGCCACAGTCAGATGTACTTCCCCAGGATGTGTTTTAGGTGAAGAACTAATTGAATACAAGCGTGGTGCAATAGGAGATAAAGTATCTATCAACTCTTGAGGTGTGAAGCGAACAGGATATTCATTTAATATATCTATACAATCTCTTGTGAATAGATATTTTTCTGTTTTTTCCTGATCTTCTAATATTTCTTCTAATTCCTTTTTGGTTTTCTTTTTCTCGGTTTTTCCGGCTACTACTGTTAAAAATTTTTTCCCAGCTCTGTGAATTACAAAACGATTAAGCAAAGCATTTTCTAGCGTTGTATCACCAGTCTCTTTTGTATTGATAGGATCACTTTTTTTTGCTTTTATCTTGCGGATGGTTTTCTTGACAAGCTCGTGACTGTTTATCGGGTAAAATCCTAATGAATCACCTGGTTTGTATCTTATTCCACTTCCCTTGAGTGAAATCTCATAATGATTAGTTTCTTTGTTGGAACCTTCCGATATACAGTAAGAATTCGTTACTGTAGCCATAAACGGATTTTTACGATCGTAAGTTATTGTATCCACTTCCTTAAGTTTTCTTTGGTGGGTGAGGTGTTCGGCTTTGTTTAGTTCTAACCATATGTTTGCGGCGACTTGGTCTTAACTTTTCAGCCCCTTTACCTTTATTCATTAAACCTCTTGATTTTTTACCTGCAGATGTTAATGCTCTATGTGCTCTTCCTTTTTGAGCTCTGTTACATATCCAATTAATTTTGGAATCTGCCATAATAACAGGATGGTTTGGATCAACCATAATCATCTCATACCATTTATATCGACCATCATCAGCTACCCAATATGAATTTAGAATCTCTAAATTCGGATATTTCTTAGAAGTTCTTTCTTCTGCAATCATTTGCAAATTTTTTCCCATTGTTATTTTTGAAATACCTGTACGTTTTGCTCTACGTCCTGAAGTTATGGCGTGCTTTCGCATACCTCCTCTACGGATTCTCGTACGAGCCATAACATAACCTTGTTTAGCCTTGTATCCCAAAGCCCTTGCTCTATCTATTCTAGTAGGTCTTTCAATCTTAGTTGTCGCATCTTCTCTGCGATATTCTACTAATCTAGACTTATGTAGGTTTTTTACATCACCAGATGGAGATTTCCATTGGTCTCTTACGTAGTTGTATAATGATTTGCTCATCGCGATTCCTCACTTCTAGGGTTCAGCTTTCGCCACATTCCCGTAATTATCTCGACAGAAGCTTCCTTATAAAGGTTAATACAATAGTTTTTGTATGACTGAAAGCCCCGAAAGAATAATATTTGATGAGCCGGAAGTTAAGAGTGGTTTTCTGGGTCGGAAATATTTTTCTCCACCTGTGAAAGTTCCACATTTTTCTAATTTACAATATAAAGAACAGTACGATGTAACTAGATCTCATATAATCGTTAACCCCTATTCAGGTAAAAAAAAAGGTTTAACTGTTGCTAACTTTGTTAAAGATGAGCTTCTTAATTCTAAAATTGATGTCGAATTACATGTTACTGAGAATCCTAAACATGCCATAGAAATTGCTAGGAATTTGAATTTACAGGAGGGTGAAGCAATTGTAACAGTTGGAGGAGATGGTACTTTTTGTGAAGTAATTTCAGGTTTTATGTCACGTGATGATGAGGCTTTTGGCAAGATTCCACTAGCTCTTGTACCAGCAGGTACTGGTAACAGTCAAGCAAATGATATGGGGATTGTAGACTATTTAGCTGCTGTTGAGAAAATAACTAATGGGAGAATCAGGCAGATTGATATTGCTGAAACAAGTTTTATGGAAGATGATAAGGAAGTAGTTAGGTACTCGCATAATCTTGTTGGGTGGGGCTTAGGAGTAGATTCCAATATATTAGCTGAAAAAATGAGGTTCTTAGGTCCTTTGAGATATGATATTGGCGTTTTTCTTAGTATCCTGAGAGGAAGAGTAAGGAAAGCTAAATGCTTCATTGATGGGCATCTCATAGAATCTGATTTTGTATTATTGTTAATACAGAATACTTGTACTGGTGGGGATAGGCTTCGATTAGCGCCTAAGGCTCAAATTGACGATGGGAAAATGGATTTGGGTATTATTTACCATATAGGCAGGTTTAAGATTCTTAAATTATTTAATCAATTGAAAGCAAAGGGTTCACATGTGTGGAATCCTAATGTTGAATTTTTTAGATTCAAAACATTACGTATTGAAACTGAAGATCCGACTGCAATAAATATTGATGGCGAAAATTTGGGTACAACACCTCTTGATATCAAGGTTTTACCATCTGCAATTAAGATTTTTAATTAGGGATACTAATTTTTTAAGGCATTCTATAACGAACTATGCAGGGTTCTTCCTCATTAGATATTTTGAAGCAAAAATTGTTGGATTGTCAAGCGGTCAAATTTGGTGATTTTACCTTGACTTCTGGCAAAAAATCTAAATTTTATGTAGATATGAAATTAGCATCTACAAATCCAGAGATCCTAAGTTGTATTGCAAAAGAATTTGCTAAACATTTACCAGATGATGTAGATTTTATAGCAGGTATGGAGTTGGGAGCAGTACCCTTGGCTGTAGCGCTCTCACTTGAGACAGGTATTCCTTATTCAATGATACGAAAATCGGCACGTAAACATGGTACTGGTTCTCGTATAGAGGGACCAAGTGAAGGTAAGGCAGTACTCGTAGATGATGTTGCAACAACAGGTGGATCAAATGTTGAATCTATTAAATCCTTAGTAGATGAGGGTGTAGATGTTTTGCAAGTAATGGTTGTGGTTGATAGAGAAGAGGGTGCAGAAGAAAAGATAAATCCTTTTAATTTAGACTACAAAAGTTTGATTAAAATATCAGATTTGGTGGATTGATGAATTTCTTGGTCATAGGAAGTGGTGCTCGAGAGCATATAATAGGAGAAAAATTATCTCAGGCAGGTGCATCAGTATATTCAGTTATAATAAATTCAAATCCAGGATTAATTTCACTTTCCGAAAAAATATTGCCCGTTACTAATTTTAGAAATAGTGAAAGAACAATTCTTGATTTTTCAGTACAAAATAAAATTGATTGTGTTGTAATTGGCCCTGAGGATCCTTTAGCACAAGGTTTCTCAGATATGTTTTGGAAAAAAGATATTCCAGTAGTAGGCCCTCTAAAGATTCTTGCACAGATTGAGACTAGTAAAGGTTTTACTAGAGACTTATTATCTAAATACAATATTGATTCTTCTCCAATTTATCAGAGATTTGATGCAATGAATGGAGTTAAAGACTTTATCAATTCATTATGTGGTAATTATGTAG
>Ga0207992_1000773_pt1 | contig 15439 bp, 14 predicted proteins | sample ETN02SmetaG_FD_185788 | JGI IMG/M metagenome (GOLD analysis project Ga0207992, IMG submission 185788) | Marine microbial and viral communities from oxygen minimum zone, Eastern Pacific Ocean - ETNP2014F10-02SV255 (SPAdes) (version 2) | ecosystem: Environmental > Aquatic > Marine > Oceanic ...
GTTTTTTGGTCCGCGCTCCCGGACTTGAACCGGGGACCCCCTGATGGCTGCCTACAACCAATGTGTTTCCAGTCTACAGTCAGGTGCTCTAGCCAACTGAGCTAAGCGCGGCAGGGTCAGGGAGTGCCCCCCGCCTTATCTCGCTTTCCGGTGATAGCGGCCATCGATTCGCTGTCCCCGCGAATCCAAGCGGGTCCGATAATCGCCTTCTGGGGCTAGTCGCATTCCTCAACGGTTAAGAAGGCAAAGAGAAGACTGAGGGGGCGTAATAGGCAGAAATGCCTGGGATGCACGAGGCGTTGATATGGTAGGGATAACCAGTAATTCAGTAACCCCGGGAGGGGCTGCCAATGCCCCTGCAAGGATACCCACAGCGCTGACTGACAAGGAGCTGGAGAACTTCGGACCACCCGATCCACGTATACTGGTATGCGGGTGCGGGGGATCTGGGAACAACACGATGAACAGGATCACGCACATAGGAGTCGAGGGCGCTATCACCGTGGCAATAAACACGGACAAGCAGCACCTCGACAACACCCGAGCCATGCAGAAGCTCCTGGTCGGGCGGCACATCACGAGGGGGCTCGGCGCTGGAGGGGACCCTGCGATGGGCAGGAGATGCGCAGAGGCCGGTAGGGACGTAATCACCAAGATCGTGGATGGCGCTGACCTTGTCTTCGTCACTGCAGGACTGGGGGGCGGGACTGGTACTGGGATCGCTCCCATTGTCGCTGAGGAGGCGAAGAGGTCCGGTGCACTGGTGGTGGCCGTAGTTACGACTCCTTTCACGGTAGAGAGGAAGAGGCGAATGGAGCTCGCGCTCGAGGGCCTTGAGCTAGTCAGGAAGGCCGCTGATGCCGTCCTGGTCCTGGACAACAACAGACTCCTGCACTTCGTCCCCAACCTACCTCTCGACGAGGCCTTCAGCATCATGGACCAATTGATCGCAGAGATCGTGAAGGGAGTCGTGGAGACGATCACCCTACCGAGCCTGATCAACCTAGACTTCGCTGACGTCCGTTCCATTATGACCGGCGGAGGAGTGACGATGATGCTCTACGGGGAGAGTGACCAGGGTCCCGAGGAGGTCGTTCACGAGTCCTTGAACCACCCTCTACTGGACATAGAGATAGACGGGGCCACTGGGGCTCTCATTCACGTCACAGGTGGGCCCTACATGACTCTGGAGCAGGCCAACCAGGTTGTTGATCTGATGACGGCCCGCCTCTCGCCCAATGCGAACGTGATCTTCGGGGCGAGGCAGGACCCGGCATTCGGAGACACCATCAAGGTCATGTCAATCATAACGGGGGTGGCTCATGAGAGGCTTGGCAGGGAGATGGTCAGCGCAAACATGCTCGGCGAGGCCCTGAACATCGCCAGGAAGACCAGGGAGCGTACCTCGGACGGCGGATTCCAGAGGTTTGACTAGTGAACGGGTATGGAGAAGCCTCAAACATGACCGATTGGAGTGGGGGATGATGGCAAACAGACTCATTGCACTCAGTATGGTGTTTTTCCTACTGTCATCGGTGATGGCGGCACCCGCATCAGCACAAGCCGCAGATGATCCGCGGCAGCCCTCGGTAGACAACCCACATATGCACTTCTGGGGGACAGGAGACCTATCCTCATGCTGGACTCACTTCGATAGCAACGACTCGTCGGGCTCTGCTGAGGAGGGCTTCGGAGCGAGGACCTATGGTAGTGGGCAAGTGGAAATCTCTCTCTCATGCAGGAGCCAGGACAACTTCAAGGACAATATGTACCTGAACCCGAACGGAACCATCCGCATCGAGATAGGCGTCTACATTTTCTCTGACGACTGTGATCCAGAACAAGACTCCAACTGCAAGGAGTTGACCCTCACTCTGCGCAGGGGCAATCTAGCTGTAGCGACTGAGACATTCCCCTCCGTCTCCGTGGATGGAGATACCGAACAAGTCGTGTGGGAAATTCCCGTTGATAACAACATGACAGTGTGGAACAAGAGTCAGGAGGAACCGACATTGGAGGTTGAGTTCTCCAAGCCCGGATACAATGGCCTTGAGTGCATCTTTGCAGACTGCACAGGAGAGTTCAGATTCTACTACTCGAACAACCAAGATGGATTGGATGTGGAGGCTAACTTCCCAATCATCAACATGACCGAGGCTGTTGATCCCGATGGGCAAGGAGGGGGGGACGGCGGAACCGATGCTGGTGGCCTTCCTGGATTCGGAATCCTTGCTGGACTGGCTGCGATGGCCATGGCAGTCATAGTCCCTCGAAGGGGACCTCTGACTCCTCGCCAGTAGACAGTTGCTTCACCTTGACATTGCCATTGGACCACTCGTCTGGCATCACCATCACCAGCCTCTCTGCCCCGATCCTCTCTGCATGCCTGAATACCCACTTCATCTTCTTGTCCTCGAGCACCAAGTCCACGCTCCTTCCACTGGACCGAAGTGACGATGCGACCCTCATTGCCGCACCCCTCAACTCAGGCCCCATGCCGAAGACGATGTCCTGGACGCCATGGTGAATCTCCGGGACCAGGCCCTTCGCCTCCAACAGCTCCATGACAACCATATCGCCGAACCCGAACCCAGTGGCAGGCAGGTCCTTGCCCCCTAGGGTCCCAATCAGCCTATCATAGCGGCCGCCTCCGCAAACTGCTCGCAGTTCCCCGGCCCTGTCGTGTGCCTCGAATACCGGTCCGGTGTAGTATGCCAGAGTGTGCCTCGAATACCGGTCCGGTGTAGTATGCCAGACCACGGACCACGGAGGCATCGAGTTCCATCCAGTCGCTGATTCCGTATGACTCGGACAATGAGAAAATCGACTTCAGCTCGGACACTGCCTCACTGTCTCCCCCTAGGGATCCCTCCAGTTCTTCCAGATCGGTGATGCTGAGCACCGACTGGATGGTGGAGATTGCGTCCTGATCTAGACCCAACTCGGACAACTGCGATTCTATGACGTCTGCTGGTAGTTTGTCCATCTTGTCAATCACGATGCAGGTCTTTGAGAATCCTTCTCCCGAAATCCCCAGTGAACCCAGGACCTCCTCCAGGACCTTCCTGCTGCTGACCCTGATGACCAAGTCGTCAGATGATAGTCCCACGCTGCTGAAGAAGTTCACTAGGACGGAGATCAGCTCCGCATCCGCCTCCACGCCATCGGCCCCCCAGATATCGACGTTCCACTGGTAGTGCTCTCGTCCACGACCCCTCTGGGTCCTCTCGTAGCGCCAGCACTGGGGGATTGAGTACCACTTTATCGGGAGTGGGAGTGCACCCGATCTGGCCATGACCATCCGTGCCAGAGTAGGGGTCATCTCGGGCCTGAGGGCGACTTTTCGACCGCCCTTGTCCTCGAAGTTGTACAGTTGCTGGGTAATCTCCTCCCCCGACTTCCTAGTGTAGAGGTCCTCTGTCTCCAGAACCGGGGCATCGTACTCCTCGAACCCGTGGGAAAGGGCAGCGCTGTGGAATCTCTCGAACAGCCAATTCCGGACTCGCATGTCTTCGGGATAGAAGTCCCGTGTGCCTCGAACGCCCTTCGTCACGACTCTGCCATGAACGGGGCCACTTCAAGCCCTACGTCGTTCTCGGAATGCATCTAGCCTTTCTTTGCGAGTAACCCTGCCATCCGCGAGGGGGAATGCATAGTAACGTAGTGCAAGGAAAGTGAGGAAGCCGAATGCGGAGGTGTTAACGACCCAAGAGACGATCTGGCTGATTCCGATTATCTCGAACATGATGTGGAAGGTCGCCGTGGAAACCGCCCAAAGAACTCCGTAGACGGTCATGAGTTTCCTGAAGCTGGATCGTAACTCGGAGTCGGACTCGAATGTGATCCACCTGTGGAGGGCATAGGCCTGTATTGAGCTGATCAGGAAAGACGCGGCCCATGCGACGGTCTCTACGTAAGGAGTCCATGAGTTGTAGTCATTGAATAGCAGGTAGAGCGCGGCGAAAACTGCCACGTTGAAGCATCCCACGGCGCAGTACATTGCGTACTCCCTGAGCATCTTGCCCAATGGGTAGTCGTCACTAACCAGCATCATTCATCCCCGTCCAGTCCGAGAGCGTGTGTGCGATATGAACGGGTACGTCTTCGGCCAGAAGGCCGGGTCCCTTTTCCTCAGCCGCCCTAGAGCCGGCCTCCCTGAGCAAGGCGCAAGCGAGTCTGGCGGCGGGCCAAGGCCTCATCCCCTGTGCGAGAAATCCTCCGATTGCACCTGCAAGTAGGTCTCCAGTTCCACCGACTGCCATCCTGGGATGCCCCCCAGTAGCGTGGCAATGCCTTCCTTGGGGACCGAAGAGCTCGTCCTCATGTCCTGTGACTACTATGGCGGAGTCCTCTCCGATGCAACTCTCAATCGCTTTACTGGGAGACATTCCTGATAGCCATCTCTCAGCCTCTCTGGGATGGGGCGTCGCGACGCCTATGAGGCCAGAAGGCCATTCCCCCTCTGGAAGAGCCGAAATGGCATCTGCGTCTACTACGAGCGGAATTGACTTGCTGACTGAGATGGAGATGATCCCCCTGACGACCTCCATGCTAGCTGCCTCCCTTCCAATTCCTGGGCCTATCACAATCGCATCTGGAGACCTTCCCGAGTCAATGAATTCGGACAGTGCCTCTAATGAGTCGGGAGTCAGGAATTTGCTGTCCGGGAGTTCCTCCGGAATCAGGCTGGCAGGCCATTTCGACCTTCTCGACGCTTCTCCCGGCATGGCTACGTGGACCAAGTCGCATCCGCTTCTCGCAGCTGCCATTCCAGAGAGAATTGGGGCGCCATGGTATGGCCCTCCTCCGACAATAAGCAATCTGCCTCGATCACCCTTGATTGCTTCCGATTCCATTCGTGGATACCTGTGGGAGTCACCTACTCCGCAGTTGCTTACTTCGCGTGGCCATGGGAGTTCAGAGACCACTATTTCCCCACATCCCGATTCGGACATGCCCATCTTGGGTGAGTGGAATGTTACGGTGCGAACCGGATGCAGGGAATCTGGCCCTCCCAAGCCAGTTGGGATGTCGCAGGAAATCAATGGCAATCCGTTGGAGGCAGCCCAAGTGGCGACCTCGCTAACTGGAGGCCTCAGTTCTGTCCCCTCCCCTGATCCGCCGGCCCCGAGCAGGCAATCGACGATGAGCGCCCAGCCCCCATCCGGGACTTCCGGCCAGACATGTATCGTCAATTCCTCGGATGCCATCGCCCTTGCATGAGACGAGACCTCGGTTTTCGACGACTCGTGGCTTGACAGGACGGAGATCTCGTTTCCAGCGAGGGAGTCTGAGCATGCTGCTACGAAACCATCGCCGCCATTGTTCCCTGGGCCGCAGAGGAATAGGATGCCCCCTTCCCCTGCGCTCTTGGCGACCTCGGCTGCAAGGGCCTCCCCTGCTGCCTTCATGAGTTCGTGCTCATCGACGCCTAGGCTTGCTGAGTTGGCGTCGAAAACCGCAACCTCGTCCCAGTGCATCTCCCAGCGGGATCCCTCTCCGGCTCCCTTCATCTTCCAGCCTCAAGCCAGACCCAGTTCCTCTTTGACGTGGTCCGGAAGCTCGTCTCCAACTTGGAAGATGTGTGGATCGGAGCCTCCGGGCAGAGTGTCGATTGGGACGTCGGCGCCCTCTGGGACGTTCCTGAACAGAGGCCTTGAGATCAGTACCTTGTTGAATCCGACGAACAGCGAAGCAGTCACCCCCCAGAAGAGGAGGATTATGGAAATCCCATGGGGGTTTGCCGGGTTCCAAGGGTCGTCGACGTTGGCAAGGAGGTCGGCGAAGTAGGAGAGCATCAGCACGGAGAACATAAGCGGGAATCCTAGGTAGATGATGTAGTCCCACCAGCGCCCAATCCACCAGTCGTTGTCCCCCGTGTTGATGTAATCGTCACGGAAGGCGGAGACGCCGTGATCCAAGTAGTCCCTGAAGCTGAACCCATCTATGTCGTTTTCGAACTGCCATGCCTTGTACCTTGACCACCCGTACTTCCAGATGGTGTATGCCATGAACAGGCCGCTGAACATCAGACCGTACCCCCAGATGTGGTCTTGGACCTCCAGGAATTGGGGGAATGCCACTCCCGTCGATGGATCGATCTTGATCCAAAGAATAGCACTGGGAATTCCGAATAGGAAGATCGCTATGCCCGTGAGAGCCACGGACCTAGAGCGGTCGAAACCGTGATCGACGAAGTTCCTGACGCAGAGTTCGACGGTTGAGATCATTGATGTCAGGGCGGCGAAAGATAGTGCCAGGAAGAAAATCGCGACCATCGCTAGTTGGACCACTGGGCCGCCCGGGGCCTGGGCGAATACCTCGGGCAGAACTAGGAAGGTGATCGCTGAGCTGCCTCCGCTGACTGCCCCAAGAGGGTCGGAGGAGACCGAGAACACCGCCATCATCACGGTTAGTCCCGCGATGATGCTGATGCTGTTGTTCGCAAGGCACATGGTGGCTGCATTGAGAGTTGTATCCTCGTCCTTCCTCATGTAGACGGAGTATGTGATCGCCATCCCCATCCCCGCGGAGCAGGACCAAGCAGACTGCGATAGCCCGTTTATCCAAGTCTCCGGCTGAACCAGGTACTCCGGCTGGATGCTGAACATGTAGATGAACCCGTCAAGGGTACCGTCCTTGACGTCCATCACGAATGACAGGAATAGGGCCGAGAAAAGAAGAATGAATAGCGACACCATCAGGGTGACGTTGGCCTTCTCTATCGCCTTTGCACCGCCCCAAATAGCTGCTAGAGTAATCATGACTGTGATCATCTGGAAGAAGATGACCTGCTCGGGGGACTGTAGGAATGAGTTCCAGACCTCAATGGTGTCCACCTCCTGTGAGAGGCCCCCCCTGATGGCAATCTGGAAGTAGTTCAAGCACCAACCTGTGACAACGGCGTAGTAGAAACCTATTGCGCAGTTAATCCATGCAGTCCATAGGCCCATCCATGCGAACCTCCTGCCAGCGAATATCCGGAACGTTCCAACGGTGCCGACTCTGCTTCTCTTGCCCAATGCGAACTCAGCGATAATCAGTGGTACTGACCAGAGGAATAGGAAAATCAACCACGGAACGAGGAACGATCCCCCCCCATTGGCTCCGACCATCCGAGGGAACCTCCAGATGTTGCCAGTGCCGATGGCAGCCCCTATGGTTGCGAAGATCAAGCCCAGCCTACCACTGAACTGGTCGCTTGACTCCTCTGTCTTAGAATCCAAAATAACCCCTCACTCGCCCTTTCCGGGTTTGATTACTACGGGCATTGGTTCTTCTTCGATGGGCATTCCTAGAATCCTCTCGTCCTCAGAGAACATCTCCCTGAGTGTGAAGCCGAGGCCCCCCCATACGAATGTGGCAATTACCAGGAACATCAGGATGCTGAGGACCGCGTCTCCGAAGGCAGCCCTGTATGGGATCGACAATTCGTAGTAGTTGCCACCTTCCTCCACAGTTGGGTACGAGAATGGGAAGGCGCCGTTGGTCGTCCCGAGCATGGCCTTGTACTGTATCTTGCCCACTGAGGTGTCCGGAAGGGGCACCATTCCGACCAATCGAGTGCCGTTGGAACCATCCAGAAGCGTACACTGCTCGGAGGTCTCTTCGAACCCGGACATCTCCCAGGGGACCTCGACCCAGTCGGTAGGGCCGAAGTCATTCTGTTGCCTGGTGGGCTCAACGAAGCGCCACATCAGATGCGACCTCTCGACATCCGGGGTGAACGGGAACATCGGGTCTAGGCACAGCCCAACCGGGATGTCTCCTTTGGAGGGGACATCGACATTGATCGGCTCCTCCAACCACTGTGTGGCAGTTGTGTTCTGAATGCCGACCACGGCCCTGTACTGTGGGTCGTCGGCCATCTCCACCATGTAGAAGGGGACACCGAGATTCCTCACGGAAATGTGAGCGATGTCCTCTGGGTACTCGTGGAAAGCATTGCCGATCTCCATGGTGTAGCAGTACGAATTATGCACGCCGTAATGCCAGTCGCAGAAGTCCCCAGTAGTGGGGTATAGGTCGGATGACTGCATTGCAGCATAATCAGTCATCTGTCCCATCATCTGTCCGTGGTAGACGAGGTACTCGTCATCAGGGGCATAGCAGTCCGTGCAGTGCCCCCATGGCCAAAGCACGAGCTCGGAGAAGGAGTGCCATGTCAAAGTCGACTTGAAATCCGAGGCAGAGTCTCCGTCGTCGTCGTTCATCTCGGTCATGTCCTGAATGAATTTTGTCTCGGGCTCGCTGTTCCCGCCCATCCAGTCCTCGTCCACTAGGCCGTCCGCATCGTCGTCTTTCCCGTCTACGTGGTCCTCGTTGAGCCTTCCGTCTTCATCTTGGTCGACGGTGTCAACGGGGCCGTTGTAAACGTCGTTGTTTGGGCCGTCCGCATAGCAGAATCCAGGGAAGAGGGGGCCTGTTGCGCCGAGAGGAGCGCCCCACTCGAACTGGTAGTTTCTGTTCAGGTCGACGCCATCGCAGCCCGGGTCCACGGCTTCGTCGACATCAGGGATTGGAGTGACCCCGGTGTGGGTGTTGTCACGTAGATTCTTCCTCCAACCGCTCTGGTAGCAGTTCTCCCATGCTGTCTCCCCACAGTACTCCTCCCTATCGTACCTGTTTCCGTCTACATTCAACATAGGGATTAGGTAAATCTCCCGGGTATTGACCATGTCCGTGATGAACTGCTCGCTGAAGTCCTCGTCAACTCCAAGGTCGCCGGGCCCGCAGGGGTTTCCATCGCCATTGCTGTCCTGGAAGGATGCGTTTAGGCTCATGCAGTCCCCGTCGTTGTCGATTCCATCCCAGCCGTCCTCGTCGATCAGGCCGTCACCATCGTTGTCTATTCCGGCCTTGCCGTAGTAGTAGGCTAGCGTTTCCAAGAAGAACATCGGCACCTGCACTGACATCCACTCTCTGGCGTGGTGGTTGCCCACCAGCATCACGTCGGGTCTGTCCTCGTAGTTCCCGTCGTCCCCTACGAAATCGTTGTACTCGCCGCCACGGACATCGGCTGTGATTTTCATCCATGGGCTGGGGTGGTTGTAGTACCAGCCCTCGTAGTCATTGACGCCGGTAAATTCCCCCCTGGCGTTCATCCCCCCTAGGAGCCCCTCATGGAACTGGAGGAAGTCCGGATAGTAGGCCGCTAGTGTCTGCATCCTCTGTTTCATAGAGAAGTAATCGTGATACTCCCGGAACTGAAGTTGTTCTGAGTCGCCGTGAGGTCCCCATGGGAAGACCTGGTTCGCATACTCTGTCGACCATATGGCTTCTGGGGATGTCCCAGTTTCTGGCTCCTGGGCTTCTGTAATTGGCGCTAGGGCAACTGGTGAGAGCATGCTCAGAAGGAATGGCAGGAGCATGGCTGCTACCGGTGCGCCCGGGTTTGAAGTGGGCTTTCTCCCTGGAATGAAAGCGTCCTGACTAGGCATACTGTTTTTTGCGGAGAAACCCTAGGTATTGAATCGCACGGACAACGGTCCGTAGGACCGGGATGGCTTTTTGAGGATGACCTCCTCGGAAAAAACATGACAATAGGGTCTGAAATAGCCGAAAACCTGTCTGGAGACGAGTTGTTGTACGGCTTCTCAACTCTTGGAATCGTTTTCCTTGTAATTCTAATTGGGGCTTCCGTAACTGCAGGATTACTATCGAGAAGGGTGCTTTTCCCGCGCATAATGGATCTTTTGTCCAAGACTGATAGGATTGATGGTAAGACGCTGTTCGCACCCAGGTCCCTTGGGTGGATGATCGGTTTGCTGACGATGTGGCAGTCTGTAGACTGGATATTGGAGAACGTTAGTGCAGCAGACGGGGAGTACATCTGGGATAATCCATTGATGCATGACATTGGACAGATTTGCAGGGCCGGGTTTGTCATCCTAATGCTAATCGCAGCGTACAGACTGGTCGACTACCTGGATGCTTTCATCGTTGTCGAAGGAGACAACGTGGCGGCAAGGAGGTCCCTTGCCAGCGTTGCGGAGGCCATAGGGAGACTGGCGGTAGTAATTGTTGGCATATTCGTTATGGCAGGACTTGTGGGATTGAATCTCAATGGCATGATCGCAGGTCTTGGAATAACCGGGTTGGCACTAGCACTCGCAGCGAAGGATTCGGTGGCGAACATTTTCGGTGCGATTTCGATAATTATCGACCAACCTTTCAATGTAGGGGACTGGATAATAGTGGAGGGAGTTGAGGGCGAGGTGATCAGCATCGGACTTAGGACCACGATGATCAGAACCGGCAACGACACAATTGTCACAATGCCAAATTCCAACATTACAAACTCCCCTGTTGAGAACTTCACGATGAGGAGGTTCAGGAGGATCAGACCATCGTTTGAATTTGAGGAGGACAGCGACCAAGCTGCTCTGAAGAAGTTCTGCGATTCCCTATGTGAGCAAGTGCTTGCTGATCCAAGGGCGACCAAAGCAGGGGACTCATGGGTCAAAATCACAAACAGCCTTCCTCCGAAGATTACCGTCTCGTGCAATTTCTACTGCGAGTCTAGTTCCAATATCAGTTCCAATATCCAGAGGGAGTTCACCGAGGATATTCTGCTAATGGGCAGGGCTAGGGGGATGGAGTGCGAATTGAGTTTCCATGAGCCTAGGCGAAGAGCCAAACTCTAGGTGTTCGAGTTGCCGAATCTTATCCTGATTCGTCATGGACAATCAGTTTGGAATGCAGAAAACAGGTTTACGGGATGGACTGATGTTGATCTGTCTGACAAGGGAGTTGGGGAGGCAGAGGAAGCAGGCAATGAGCTCAGGAACCAGACGATTGACGTAGTACACACGAGCGATCTGATTCGAGCAAAGAGGACCGCTGAGATTGTCATGCAGTCTAATGTCTGCTCTGAGGGTACAGTGACTAAGTCGGACTGGAGATTGAATGAGAGGAATTACGGGGCGCTACAAGGATTGAACAAGGCGGAGACTGCTGACAAGCATGGAGCGGAACAGGTTCAAATTTGGAGAAGGTCATTCGATGTGGCACCTCCAGAAGGAGAGAGTCTGGAGATGACTGCAGAGAGGACAATTCCCTACTTCATGGAGGAAATACTACCAGATCTCGAGTCGGGTGTGAATGTCCTGGTCTCCGCACATGGAAACTCTCTGAGGTCGATCGTAATGCATATCGAAGGAATCTCTCCCGAGGACATAGTTGCGTTCGAGATTCCGACTGGAGTGCCTAGATACTACGACTACTCGGATGGGAAAATCAGTCTAGTCGGTTGAATGGAATCTCTGGTGATGGGGACATCCTGCGATATGCCCGCATCAGAGCCAAGCCGGCAATGAAGCAGGCCGATGGCATTACCAATTCCTGCATCGATAGTGGGTAGGCCCCGAGAAGGGTGGAGATTCCGAAGAGTCCGGCCATGATCGACAGAGCCCCGACCGTCCGGTTGTTGAACATCTTCTTCTGGAAACTTGGGATATACTGAATCAATCCAACTGCAGGTTGAGGGGCTCCTGATTGATGTGACGTGGCCTCGGTTACGTCGAGCAGGCACTGCTCGTATTCCCAGATTGCTAGACCCCCTCTGTGGGAGTAAAACACGTCATCGGATGACCACTTGCTTGGAGCCGTTTCTCTCCATCCATCTATGAGTGAGAGTCTTAGCCCGATTATGTCAATTCGTGTACCAGAACTGTAGTGCAGCCTGGAAAGGTCGTGAACTAGGGATGCGAGGTCTCTGATCGCAGGGAATCCACAATCTATTGGATGCAATGCGTCGGATAGTCTGGGCCTACCGATCCTGATCGAGTCTCCTCTGAAATCATCTAGTCTAACGTCTCCTATGGAGAGCATGCAATCGGAATCCCTTGAGTATGGTACCCTCCAAATGGAGTGGGCTCGGAGGGCCTCCTCAATTCCGGCTAGTCTAGAGTTCCATCTCTTCGGGTCCGGGGGGGTGACTCTAGTTTCCTCGACGTGGCTGTGGAGGGTTCCGAGTTTCCTCCCGCATTCGCTAAGGATGTCATGTGCTTTGTCCTTGTTCTCATTTTCCAAGGCATCCGATAGTGCTTCTCTGGAGTTGGTTTTCTTTCCCTCTTCCTTCCGAATCAGGATTATGTCGGTGCCGTTCCAAGAATACCCCCCACATGGTAAATCGCAGGATTGGGGGTATGAATTGACACGCTTCGTCAGTAATCCATCAGACCCCCATGGAAGGAACTCTGCTACCCATTCTGTCTTTGCGCTGAGGTGTGCGATAGGGCCTCTGAAATCCTCAGAGATTGTGATGCCCTCAATAGAACTTGGATCCGGAACCTCTCCCCAAGCACTCAGATCGGAAGTGATTTCGGTCCAGTCAAAATCCGTTCCCATGTTTGAAGGCACGAACATCGAGCAAGATAGGGCAGACAACGGCCCCCTTCCAGAGAATTCCAGGATATCGAACCCACGTGGGGATATTTCGCTGTTCTCAGTCTGAGGCAAAGCCCCGGGCATCCAAGAATCAACCCCCTCCGACATCTCCTCTCGGGACTAGGAAAGGGTCCAAGGCTTCATTGAATCGGTCTGCGAAGGCTTGAATCGTAATAGCCCAAGCGAATACTGTGGAGCAGAGTAGCCCTGAAATCCCGATTGCAGTCGACATGGATGGAACCCTCATACTAACCGACATGAGTTGGGTCAGCATCAAGAGAGTGATTCTAAGACGGCCATGGACCATAGTTGGAATGCTGGCAAAGGAGTTCACAGGAAGAAGAGCCCAGTGGAAAAGGGACTTGGCAGAGAGGTTGACTTTCGATCCTGCTGAATTGGAATATCACGAGGGGTTCCTTGACTGGATCACTGGCGAGAGGGCAAAGGGAAGGACTTTGATTCTCGCTACTGCATCTGACAGGATTATTGCAGAGCAGGTTGCTGGTCACGTAGGACTATTCTCGGATGTGATGGCATCTGACTCTGCATTCAACCTTAGAGGGGAAAAGAAAGCCGAGGCCCTAGTGTCGAGGTTTGGGGAGGGGGGTTTCGCATATGCGGGCAACAGCAAGCATGACTTGCCGGTCTGGGAACGTGCCGGAGAAGTGATCGTTGTCAATCCAGAAAGGGGTCTTCTTGACAAGGTCGGGGATTCGGCTGACGTTATTTTCGAATAGTGGCATTTCTGGTTAGTTGTCTTAACGTCAATACTCCCCCGAGCAAATATGGGAAGGAGGGGGAAGCGCCTTGGTCGAGGGCTCGACAATGTGGCAAAGCGTCTTCTGAAGTACAGAGTCTTCTCCATTCCTGCGCGTTTTGCATCGAACTCCTGGTTGGCTTGGAGTTTCGTCTCAAGGTTGGACAGAGTTCGTGCACGTAGGAAACGCGATAGGATTTCCAGTGAAGGCCTCCCTCAGCATGTCTCCATCATAATGGACGGTAATCGCAGGTTCGCCTGGAGCCTGAGCATGGGTACCGATATTGGTCACAGGCATGGGAAGGAGAAGTTGAAGGAAGTGATGGATTGGGTACTCGAACTGGGAATCCCCTACCTCACGGTATATGCTCTCTCCACGGAGAATCTGTCCAGTAGAGACTCAGACGAACTGGATGCTTTGTTCGATTTGTACGTAGCTGGGCTGAATGAGATTGCTGAAGATGAGAGGATCCACTCCAAGGAAGTCAAGGTGAGGGTCGTAGGTAGGACTGAGGAACTCCCAGATAGGGTCAATCAGGCAATTGAAAACGCCCAAGAGAGGACTGGCCAATACTCCAAATTCACATTCACTGTGTGCCTTGCATATGGGGGGAGGGAGGAGATTGTCGATGCTGTGAAAGGGATTGCTGCTGATCATGCTTCGGGGAGCCTGGCTCTGGAGGGGATTGACACGGCTGAGATTTCCAAACGCCTTTACGATGCAGAGATCCCAGATCCGGATTTGGTAATCAGAACAAGTGGGGAAGAGCGAGTCTCAAACTTTCTTCTTTGGCAGATTGCATATTCGGAGCTATACTTCACCGACGTTCACTGGCCTTCATTCTCGAAATCTGATTTGTATGATGCGATCGAAACCTATCAGATGAGGAGGAGGAGATACGGTGAGTGAGGGTTTTCGGAACCCATCGCTTGCTGTGGATGCTATTTGCCTCAGGAATGATGGAGTAGAGGTTCTTCTTATCAGGAGAGGGAACCCTCCTTGGAAAGGTAAGCTTGCATTCCCCGGAGGCTTTGTCGACTATGGCGAGGACCCTGAGATAGCAGTACTAAGGGAGCTTCGAGAGGAGACTGGGGTAGAAGGTCGAAATCCACATCTGTACGCCGTGAAAGGAAGCCCAGATAGGGATCCTAGGAAACACATAGTCTCAATCTTCTACATGATCGGTGTTGAGGGGGGATCTGAGCCAGAGGCTGGAGATGATGCCGCAGAAGCAGAATGGGTGAAGGTGAGTAGTATCGAATCGGAAGATATAGCTGGAGACCACTTCGATATTATCGAGCAACTTCGCAAGTAAGCCTAAACACGGGACCTCTTTGGCAGATATATGAGCAGGAAACTAAAGATTGACACTGGAGAGCCGAAACTAGGCCCCTATACACCTGGAATTTGCGTCAGAGACCACATCTGGCTATCCGGCCAAATTGCAGTGGACTGGGGCGATGACATAGAGTCCCAAACATCTGGGGTTCTTGCTAAAATCGATGACTTGCTTGCTGCGGCAAACAGCTCCAAGGCCGATCTTGTTAAGGTGACAATTCTGATGACTGACATTGATTTCTATTCGAAGATTAACGAGGTTTATTCGGATTGGCTTACTGAAACGATCCCCCCTGCCAGAGCTGCCTATGAGGTCCCAAAACTACCGGGTGGAGCACTAGTGGAGATTGTTTGTGAGGCATTCAGGAATTCGGGAGAGTACGGTACCGATTTCACCGCAGAACTTGAGGAGGCCCTGGTATAGGGGTTCTGGCTACTGAGCACGTGAATAGATCTACTCCATTATTCACTCCTGTTCTGATAATTGGCTGTGTAATCACACTGATTGGTTTTGCCGTTAGGGCATCCTACGGAGTTTTCCAAATCCCAATTGCCGAGGATTTCGGCTGGGGACGAACTGAGTTTAGCCTGGCAATTGCTATCCAGAACCTAGCATGGGGATTCGGTCAACCTATTTTCGGGGCCGTTGCTGAAAAGATCGGAGATCGAAAAGCAATAGTGATTGGGGCAGTTCTATATTCGCTGGGTTTGATCCTAACCGCTGGTTCAACCACTCCAATAGAACACCAGTTTTACTCCATACTTGTTGGTTTTGGCATCGCAGGAACTGGGTTCGGGGTTATCTTGGCAGTAGTCGGGAGAGCGAGTGCTGACGAACATCGCTCCATGAGTCTGGCTATCGCCACAGCGGCTGGCTCCTTGGGACAGGTCGTGGGGCCACCAGTTGCCGTGGCGCTCCTATCCAGGATGGTTTGGCAGTCCGTTTTCCTGGT
>Ga0207992_1000774_pt1 | contig 15435 bp, 11 predicted proteins | sample ETN02SmetaG_FD_185788 | JGI IMG/M metagenome (GOLD analysis project Ga0207992, IMG submission 185788) | Marine microbial and viral communities from oxygen minimum zone, Eastern Pacific Ocean - ETNP2014F10-02SV255 (SPAdes) (version 2) | ecosystem: Environmental > Aquatic > Marine > Oceanic ...
CTGGAATAATAATCAAGACCCCTCACAAGTTTTGGATCAATTGAATAGCTGATGTTCATTGCATCTAAATAGCTACATAGCTCATCAAAATGATCTTTATCATCCTTTGTCCAGAATTCAGAAATCAGAGGAGCATTTTTTATTATATCGATTTCATTTGGTGATTTAGAATCTAGGATTCGCAAAGGGTTCTTTTCAAATCGCGCTTGACTTGCTTTGCTTAATTTATCAAAATGTGGTTTTAAAAACTGCTTCAATTCTTTTTTATAGTCCTCTCTACAGGTTTCCGATCCTATGGAATTGAGCTTTAGGCTTAAATCCTTGATTCCAATTTGATTAAACAAGGTAACCGCAATAGCTATGATTTCTGAATCAATTTCAGGATGCTCTGAGCCAAAAGCTTCAACTCCAAATTGATGGAATTGGCGATAGCGTCCTTTTTGTGGTCTTTCTCTTCTAAACAACGCATCAATGTAGTAAAGCTTTGTTAATGGTTGTTGGCTACCTAGGTTATGTTGAATATATGATCTTGATACAGGAGCAGTTAATTCTGGTTTTAATGTCAGGTTTTCACCGCCTTGATCTATCCAGCTATACATTTCTTTTGAAACAATGTCAGTTTCGGTGCCGACACCACGATCAAAAAGCTCAGTTTTTTCAAAGGCTGGTGTTCTAATCTCGCCATAATTATAAAGCATCATTGTCGCATGAATTTTGTTCTCCAAATCCTGCCATTTATACGATTGATCTGGTAGAATATCCTGAGTCCCCTTAATTGACCGTATTTGATTTTTACTCATTTTGTAATCCAATACCTTGTAGTAAATCTAACGCTTTTTTCTTATATGCTTCTGGAATATACAATTTAACTGTACCTGCTGGAATGTTGAATGCATTTAAATTATAAGCACTACCAAAAAAATCACTTTTGATATATGAAGGAATATTGTTTTCAATAAGAATATTTTTTGCCATCTCAGCATTTACGTTTCCGTTATAGGTGCTAATAACTATCCAGTCTTTTTGATCATCTGATTTCATAAACTACCTATCAAAAAGGGATGGCCTAGTGAAGGTTCCCCCACGTTGTTCAAATTTTAAATCACGCAAATTTGGAGATTTAACGTTTAGTCGAAGATATAAGCCAGATGCGTAGCCATTCGGTGTCCAGTTAATGCTCATTTCCCAGCAGTGTAAATCGCGATAAATTGAAAACGTGTGACTAACTAGGCTTTGCTCAATCAAATCAAATCTAGCGTTATATTGAATTTTCCAGGCTTGCGTAAGTTGAATCGTAGAGTTTGATGACATCCAAAAAGTTTTTTGAGAATTATTGGGATTTGCATTATTGTAAGCAAAGCTAAATGATGCAGTGGTGCTCCAAAGATTTGATGTGTTAGATTTTTTTGTATTGGAATTAGATGAAAACCCCTCTAATAAATTGGGTAGGTTTGCGCCATCAATTCTGTCATTTGTATCTAATGTATCCTTATCAGCTACCTCAACATCATCATTCAATTGGTTATTACGGGTGCCCGCGAATCGGAAGCCAGTTGAAAATCTTGCATTAATTAGCCTAGGAGCTGGAATTCCCCCGTTCATTTTTATTTTATTGATTCTCATATTTTTTTCTTGATCATAGTCATACCAATCATGAGTCATTGAAAAATCTAAATTTAATTTTTGTCTAATATTGGCGCGCAAAGATGAATTAAGGTTGCCCCATTGAAATTGCTCGGATACAAAATTTTTATTGGTACTTAATCTCCATGAAAACAGATCCTGCTTTTTTTCTTGATCACCATCAATAATTTTTGCTTGGAAAACATTATTTAATGAAAAATTTAATGATTGATTCTCTCCCCTTGGGGTTCCGCCAGCTAGGGTGCCTGAAAATCGATCAAAGTAAACGACTTCACCGTTATCCTGCTTTATGATTTCATAGTAATTTGGATTAGAGCCTAACACTTCTTTTGAAAAATCAGGTCTATATGAGTAGCCAATTGAAGGGGAGGCTACGTGTCTTATCATATCTATATTGCCAATTTTAATTGGAAATAATCCATAGATCTGAGTATTCATATTAAGATTGAATGACCCCGTTGTTCGGCTTGCAAACCCAAGAACTTCATTTTTGCTAATCTTCCCAGTGCTATCAACATAACCCGAAAAAGACCTGTTTACCCAATCAGATTTTATTGACAAGTTTGGGGTAATATTTAAATATTTAAAAATTTTAGAAGACATATTCATACCAGAGGTATGTGAAATAACATAATCAGAAAATGCTTGTTCTTCAATTTCATTTTCAGAGTTTGGCGCCCATCTAAAAGCCGTGGTACTATCGTTTAATGCATATGCTTCCGATTCATAAAAGTACTTTTGATTATTTGTGAATCTGGATGAGTAGTGATAATTAATATTGTTGTACCAACTTTTCTTTTTTGCTTTAGTTGGGAAGAGAGATCGCTGGCTATGAGAAAATGCCATCTGAGGAAAAATATTATTTGAAATATTAATTTGTTGACCTTCTCTTATTGGCGTGGAATAAAATGGGGAATTTTGATCGATTTTTTGTTCAGCCATCAGATCTCTTCTTGATGAAAGGTTAATACTTAAGCTATTCCTCGATTTTGGCCAACGCTTAGAATAGGTAGCATTTGACACCGCCTGTTGATTTAAGCGCTTTTGCTGCTCAATACCGGTTCTGCGGTTATAGTCACCACTAGAATAGTAACTCGCGTTGACCGAAGCAGACTGATTATTTCTTAGTTTTTGTCTATGATTCCATCTTAATACATAATCGCTTTGACGATTTTTACCTAGATTAAAAATGTCTCTATCTTCAGCGGGCGTTGAGCTGGAAAATCGTTGTTTTGTTTCAAGGTCTATATTGCCTGAGAAGCTATATTTTTTTGAATAATTATTTTTTGAACGGAATGTGATGCCATCCCGATCATAAAAACTCATGGTTAGTTTTGTGTCAAAGTATTCACTGCCAGCCCAATAATATCCTAAGCCGTTTATATACCCTCCCCATCTAGCATCTGTACCATAGGAAGGCATGATCCAGCCGGAATGCCTCCTGCCTTTTTGATGAGGGAATACTCCAAAAGGCAGACCAAAAACTGGAATGTCGGCGATGTAAAGCACGATAGGCCTTGCAACAACTTTATCCTCATTAATCATTTTCATTCTACTCATCTGAAAATGAAAGTGGGGATGATCAAGTTCGCAGGTAGTATAGGCTGCATTTTCAGCGTAAAAAATATCCATGTCTTGATTGCGTATTTCTTCGCCATGATAATAGCCATCTTCAGCTTTAGTTTTACCTTTGATTACCTTTCCTTGACGCGTTTCAAGATTATAAATCATTGAATCGCCCTTAAGCGGATCTTTTTCAGCCTCTATCATTGAGGGCAATAAAAAACCATAGGTAGAGTCTCGCTGGGATACCGGAGATGCTTTTAACAGATTCTTATTCCACTCCATATTAATAAATCCTGCCGATAACGCTACATTTGTATATTCAATATCTGCATCACCATGCAAATCCATATACTCTTCTAATATGTCATATTCAATATCCTCAGATGAATAAATTACTGGACCATCCACATCGCCACTAGTTGAATCAGGGGTATATGTTCCACGCGAACCTCCCGCAACAAAAATTTGTTCAAGATCTTGATTATTAAATCTCATGCTAATTGTATCACCGGAAACTTGATTTCTTCCTTGATAAACGGAATCTTCAAAAAGATGATATAGTGTTGTTGCCATTCCTTCGAGTCTTAACGAGTCAAGAGATCCATCCACAAAAAACCCTCTTAAGGTCGCACCAGTCATATCATCGACAAAACTTGCTGTATCAGAATAGCTAACGGTATCATCATTTACAACTTCAAACCATTCCCTAGTTCCTTTGGATGGGTGCGTTGCTTTTGCATCGCTGGGAATAAAAATATTTTTCAATTCATCCTCATCGTACTTTAAAAAGATCTCACTACCTGAAATAGTTTGTCCGCTATCAATAATTTTTGGTTTTATTCTTAGTGTTGTTTTGCCATTACTTCGATCATAGATAGCCTCTCCGCAGGTAGCCAATCGCCCATCTTCGATAATGCTTACATTTCCTTTAGCAGCGTATGAAACACCATCAGAATTTGGTACTTCTTTGTACTCTATTCTATCTCCAGTAATTGTTTGTTTATCTTGAACTAGGGAAGCATTACCATTTGCAGAGCCGCTATCTAGTTCCGAAAAATAGAATAATGTATCGGCATTTAAACTATACGTAGAGTCCCATACTTCAGCATTACTGTAGGCGATTAATATGTCCTTGGGCGAGTCAATAAATAAAGAATCAGAGGTTAAATTTTGTGCTTCCTTGTTCATTGAAACATTGCCAAATAAGAAGCCTTTTTCTGTACGCTTGTTGAATCTAGCCCAGTCACACTTCATTGTCATTTTCCCTTTTTGAAAAATAACATTGCCTTTCAAATATTGCATTGATACTCCATCAACAGTAATATTTTCTAGAACGTCTGCTTTTTTTAATCGCAATCGATTATCAGATTGTGCAAATCCTGAGCATAAAAGCAGCAAAAGATATAGCTTACGGATCGTATAATATCTCAGTTGCATAGTGAGTTTGTGCTTAATTGTTGTTCTCGGATACATATGGTACGATTCTTTTATAAAAAATGTTTCCTTTTATGATTTTTAATATATTATACAACGTGCAAATTTAAGGAAAATCTAATCTCTCAACTGATGTAAACTTTCATATAGAAAATGGGAGCAATAATGCAAATGAAATGGCATATTTTTACATTAGCAATAGTATTAATCGCAGCAAGCTGTAGTAAGGAAAAACAAATTATGAGTAATGGACTAGTCATCGAAGATATAAAAGTAGGAGAAGGAAAAGAGGTTGAAAAATTTAATATTGTAACCGTTAATTACACGGGCCTCCTTGAAGATGGAACAAAATTTGATTCTTCATTAGATCCAGGCAGAACCCCATTTAGGTTTACCGTTGGAGCAAAGCAAGTTATAAAAGGATGGGATGAAGGTTTGATTGGAATGCAAGTAGGAGGGAAGCGAAAGTTAACAATTCCGCCAGAGCTAGGATATGGAAGTCGCGACAATGGTCCTATACCTGCTAACTCAACACTCATATTTGAAATCGACCTTTTAGGGATAGAATAATAATACTGTTAATCATGATTCAGATTTAGTTAACAGCTTTTTGCCACTGTAGCTCAGTTGGTAGAGCAACGCATTCGTAATGCGTAGGTCAGCGGTTCGACTCCGCTCAGTGGCTCAATCATTGAGTTTTTCTATACCACTCGGGTTTTAATGCTATTTTTTGCTCAATTCTCTCTCTAATGATTTTGAAATCATTTTGTTGGGGGACCCAGTCATTATATAAGCTATTTTCGATAAAAATTTTTGAAGGAAATTTTCTTGCTGAATCAGTATTGAAACCTCTACTATGCATTTCAGCAATAATAGCGTCATACCTTTTATGTAGGTATAAGCCCTTATTATAAAAAAAATATACATGCCCCTTATTTAAGGTATAGCTTTTTGGAACTTTAGATTCTTTATATCCCACTTTGCTAGTAAGGGTTCTGCGAAGAGAACCTGCAATCATAAAAATTTCTCTGTACTCAGCAATTAAATGCTGATCGAAAAGCTCCGATGGTAATATAATATTTATTCTTGTCATAGATTGAAAACCAAGCCCCCATTGTTAATTTCTTATTCTTGAGATTTTTTATTGCGTTGATAGAATTTTGCCGTTCTATGGGCGCCATATATTTCTCCTCCATAGGCTACCAAGGCAATTCCAATAAATAGGGGAGAAAAGACACTTTCTTTTTTGATACTATTTTGTGCGAGCTGAAATGTCATCGCTGAGAATAAAAAACCATAGATACCATCCATAATCAATCGCCCGGCATACACTCGTCCGGATCCGGGGACTACAGCAGAAAGACCAGCTGCAAGCATTGGCGATTTATTATTTGAGCTTGAAGGATAATAGTCGACAGGATCAACTAATCTGCCATCTGAGTAATAAAATCCTCCCATTGCATTGTGATTGAAATGCGCACCTTCATTACATCTAATGATTCTATCATAAGTTATTATTGATCCAAAAAGAGCACCTTTTGAGTGAATTGCTTTTGCTCCATACAGTGAGCAATTAGGAAAATACTGACACCCAATTAAATCTGAATTATAGGATAGGCGTTGCCATTTCGTTATAGGATAGAGGAACATTTTTTGTAGAAGATTATTATCACTATCATGAAAAAGTGAATCTGCAGGATACTGACCAAACAATGAAGTTGTTAATAAAAATATGTTGATTAAAGATTTCATTACCCTCAATTTTAGGCCGTATGCCATACTTAAAACTAAATAAACTTATCATTTTTTTTCTTACAGTTTGCTTTACCTCAAACCTGGCAGCTCAAAAGAAATCCCTTTATGTATTACACACAAACAATACTAATGGAGCTTTAGAGAATTGTTATTGCCCTGATAACCCATTTGGTTCCATTGAAAAAAGGTCAATTTTTGTAAATGACTTTATCAAAGAAAACCCTAACACAGTTCTTTTAGATGCCGGTGATTTTGTGACGATGTCTCAGCAATCTCTTAAAGATAGTTTAGTTGCTGAGGCCTATGGACTATTGCCCTATGATGCACTTTTATATGGCGATCAAGAGTTAGTGATGGATGCCCGTACTCTAAATAGACTACGAGGTCAGCTTGGCACAACATTGGTTGGTACTAATATTGACCGATCTGATGTTTTTACATCTAAAATAATTAGAAGAAAAGGCTTGAGAATTGCTGTAATGGGGATTGTTGATTCCTATTCAATAAAATACTATCCTGATGAAATCAAAAATAGAATCCGCCTATCTGATCCCGTGAAAGCTGTAAAAGATGAAATGAAGAAGCTTTCCAAAAAAGCTGATGTATTTATTTTAATGACCCATCAAGGTTATGATCTTGATTTATCAATTGCTAAAAAAATTGATGGTCTTGATTTAATTATTGGGGCGCATAGCCAATCCGCTATCGAATCCCCCGAAGAGGTAAATGGCGCCTTAATTGTTCAGGCTGGTAAATCAGGATATTATATTGGTGTTGTAGAAATCAAAATGAATAAAGGGAAAGTAGTTGAGAAAAGCGGACGGTTAGATACAATGAAATTTGAAATGCCCGATGATCCCCGTATCATTGAAATGATTGAGGAATATGAAAAGAAATCTGGTCGCATGAATATGAAAAAGAAGAAATTAAAAGAAAAATCACATGAATAATTTTTTCGATCTATTATCTAATAACCCTACCTATTTAATTATTGCTGTCGTTTTTTCTGTAATTATCTTATTTAGTGTTGCCAAGAAGCTTCTAAAAATTGCCTTAGTTGCTGGTTCCATTTTTATTTTATGGACTGCGTATACAATTTGGAGCGGTCAAGAGCTAACCCAAGATGAATTGAAAAATAGGATAATCGAAACTGGTGAAAAATTAAAAGAGAATACTGTCAAAAAAGTTCAAGAGAAAACCCAAGAACAGATCAAAAAACAAATTAATTAGTTATCTATTATTTGCTGTAGAGTTGCTCGTTCATATTGCGAACACGTCCAGAAAGATTTTTAATAATTGCTTCCATTATATCGCCGTGACTTCCCATTACTTCATAAAAACCTTCCTGTTCAATTTTAAAAAGAGTAGTCTCCTCTACTGCAGTAACATCAGCTGAGCGCGGCTCTCCATCTAATAAGGCCATATCCCCAATGCAGCTTCCTTCGCCCATTCTGGTAATTTCTTTTTCGCCTTTATGAATTTTTACATTCCCATTTACTACAATAAATAGGGAGTCCCCGTATTCACCTTCAGCGATAATGGAATCGCCTTCATCGCAGCGAACCTCTTCTGTTATTTGCGCTACTCTTGATAGGTTCTCAGCGGGGATTGATTTAAATAAATCAACAGATTTTAGAATAATAGTCTTCTCTAATGTTGAATACATGCCCAACTCATAGTGCTCTAATTTAAAACGTTCTAAAGGAATGTCCTCAATATTCAAATTATTTTTTTCTGATAGCCTTTGGACAAGTTCGCAGTTACCGGCAGAGTTGGGAACCTTGTCCCAATCTAAGGCAGCTATCAAATCTTTTTTTTCTGCATTGATTAGATAATCCAATGAAATGATGGATTCCCATTTATTTGGGGAGTGAAGAAATGATAAAAGTTCATCATCAATTTTTGAAGGAAGATCTTTAAAATGATTATTTCCAATTTCGCTTCTTTCTTTAATTGGAATTTCTTCAATCAATGGATTAATGATATTTCGTTGCTCATTATCAAAAATATTTTCAAAAAATTCTAACAAGAATGGAAGTTTTGCAGGGTCTCCAGATTTAATAATTTGAATATAGGTTTCAATAGGGGTGTTAGGTTTACTCATCACTCCAAGCTTTAAAAGGGAAGGCAGTGTATTTTGAATTTCATTATTAAAGTGATCAATCATCAGCATTTGTTTATCATCATCTGGGAGTAGCTTTTTGGATTCATTCATGGCATACAATTTTTTTGCAATTCTTTGAATTTCTGAAGAAATAATATTTAACTGTTTTTCATTGAGGCTTTCTACCCTAGCGCATACCAATAGCGAGTCCACCACCTCATTATAAATATCTTGATCAGCGTGATGCAGCTGATTCATCAGCAAATCAACCGAAGGATAATCTCTCAAGGTTTTTATGATCCCCAATTTTAAGCTTCGACTTAATTCTTCTTTTGATAGCAGTTCACTAAAATTATTAGTGATTAAATCATCTGAAAATACTTTGAGTGTTTGTCGAGCTTGAATTGACGTTTTAATATTACTGAGATTTGAAATTATTGCTGGAATAAGGTTTTCTCCTTTTCTTTTTTCAGCGATTTGTAATGCAACATTGCAAGCATAGGTGCTTTCATCTTCTAAAAATTCTATTAGTTTTGATTCGGGGAGAATATTTTCATTATGCTCAAGTCGTTTCAAAGCATTGGCTTTGGTTTGCTCGTCATCGCTTTCAAGTGCATTGTTTAAAATTCTAACTGCTTTTTCTATTGAACCGGCATCAATATCAATAATTGCAGCAGCAGCAGCGCTTTGTTGTTCTTTTGATTCGCTTTCAAGCAAGTCTTCAAGTTGATTTTGAATTTCAGAAAGCTTTCTTTTTCCAGAAACAACAATAGCTTTAGCTGATACCTCATCATTTTTATGAATTGCCCCAATTAAATTATCATTAGAAATAATTTCTTCCTCATCCCAGGCAAGATCCAAGATGCGCTTTCGAACATCTGAACTTCCATTATTAAACAGATCAGAGATTGTGTCTTTCCAAGAGTGAAGCGGTAAACCTTCAACAATTTCAAATGCAAATAGCTGTTTCATTTCATTATTTGAAGAAAGAGTATCCTCAATAGTTTTTACCATTGCCGCATCTTGAACATCGACATTGAGCTCTTCAAAATCTATTTGACGCTTTGAAATGGCATTTTCAAGTTGCTTTACATATCCATTCTTAACCCTGAATGATGTGAGGATCCATAGAAAAATTGCGCCTAGAGAAACAAAGCTTAGTGTTTGTAGCGCAACAAATTTTGCCAGAAGGAACGTTGTTACGCCACCAAATCCTTCCGCTATAGATTTTATTGTGCCGCTAACCTGAGGCTTTAAAGTTCTTCGAGTATCTGCGGGAACAGGAAGCCAAAGTAGCTCCATAGAAGAGCCAAAAATAGTGAATTTGAATGTTTGGTCAGAAAATTTACCAATCGTTGCACTTATTAATACTGGCACAACAATAAAAGCAACGGAACCTAAGATTAAAAAGAAGGGCAAAACCATCAAGCCAATTAAAATGCCAAACCGAGACAAAACCGGTCCAGTAACAAAAAACTGCATTACGATTGAACATGCACCCGATATAGAATAAAATAGACCAAAAAATGCAACCAGTTTGCTTTCATCTGGGAATGTATCGCTTGCGATCATTTTAAATTGATAGTCCACAAGAACAGTCACGATTCCTGATAATGCAACAATCCCCATAATGCCTAGTAAAAATGGATCTTTGGGCTTTTTTGTTTTGGCCTGATTTATTTTAACTGGAGCTTTTTGAGACACCTCTTTTTTCATATAGCCCATGCTCAATAGTCCAAAAATAAATGATAGGCCCATAAAACCTGTTGCCAAGTAGAGCAATTCATCGGTTCCAAACGCGTTAACGAATGGCCTTAGATTCATTCCAATAAGCATTACGGCAAACGAACCGCCACCAGCAATGATACCAAATAATCGTTTTGCTTGTTGCGGCTGAAACGACTCAGCTGCAAATCCCCAATATTGTATCAATGCAATTGCGACAACTATTTCAACCCATATATATATAACGGGGATAACCCATCCTTCAATCATATGCTGGGATAGTATAAATGAAGCACCAAAGATACTTGTGGTGATAATAAACATCACTTTTGGAGCGAGCTTTTTTGCCAGTTTTGTGTACCCGCCTAAAATAGGTGCAATTGCTATCGCAACCGCTAGGAACATTAATGGTAAAATCGATTTTTCAAATCTGCTTAAGAAATATGCATCTTTTGCAGTTTTAGCTGTTAGCCCCATGGCAATAGTAAAGAAAGAGAAGAAAAAATAGGTAAGCACCATTTTCCCTTCCCCTGGTTTAATTTTGATTATTTTTTTAAGAAATTTCAACGTAATAGGAATCCCAAATTATTTATTAAGCTGATCGAGTAATTAAAGCCACTATCATTAAAAAATTGAATAAATATACTCGCAAAAAGACTGCCCAATACAATAAGCATTAAAATAAATATCAAGGTTACAATGAATAAAGCGCCATTGATTAAAAAATATCGATGAAGTTGATCAAGTGCAATTTCAAAACTTTTGTTGTCGCTATGCTCAAGTGCAAAACTTAAATGATTTGCTGCAATTGTTAGCTTACTTCCCATTAAAATAGTAATTATCCCCATGATGACGGTTGGAATTGAAAAAATAAGAATTGTTAAGCAATAAATGATGCCGGTAATAATATTCATTATCCCAACAAACTTTGTCCATCTTTGTAATCTATCTATTGTCATTTTATTCTGAGTGTTTAGTGAATAAATTAATTGGCCTTCTTTATTATTTTTTAACCGAGTAGATTTTACCGTGGGTTTTTTAACCGAAGTTTTTTTAGGTGGCCTTTTCTTTAAGGGTATTTTTTTTGTTGGTTTCTTATCTGCGGTCATTTTTATTGTATGTGGATTTTTTTAATAATCATCCAATATTATTAGTATAAATTTATTTGTGATTGTATAGAATGACAAGCTTCCAGGATTTTAATTATAGATTAATATTTATTATTGAAATCTGGCGAATAAAGTCTTTACATTATTACCTAGTTAATTTTATAATTAAGGTACACCCTTTCTGAGGTAAAATTTGAGAAGTATGAGTTTAAATAGATATAATAGCAACTTTTTCGCGATTTTCACGAAATCATCTACTCCTGTAAAAGCCATAATTATTATGGCTTTAGTTGTTTTTATGTCATGCGATGATAAAAATAATATTCTTATTACTGAAAAGTCTGAAATCAAAAAAAATGATGATTATGAATTAAAACTCACCATTGATCCTGATTTAGTATACTTAAATAGCAGCACAAAAGTAACCGCCAACGTTACTCGCCTTAAAAAACTTGAAAATTTTTCCACTGCAAAAACAGTAACAGCAAACAATGATAATTACGATTTTTCTTTAAAGATAGACCCGGATACAGTCTATACTGGTACAGATGCTAACGTAACTGCAACCGTTACTCGCCGTAAAAATCATCATATTTTTTCCACTGCAAAAACAGTAACAGCAAGCAATGATAATTACGATCTTTCTTTAAAGATAGACCCAGATACAGTCTACACTGGTACGGATGCCAATTTAACTGCAACCGTTACTCGCCGTAAAAATCATCATATTTTTACCACTGCAAAAACAGTAACAGCAAGCAATGATAAGTTCTCTTTTTCTTTAAAGATAGAAGCGGATACAGTTTACACTGGTAAAGATGCTATCGTAACTGCTACTTTGACGCGCTTAGCCGATCATTCTTCTTTGTCCTCTTACTATGATTATGATGCAAAATTTGAGACCACTGATGGTGCAACTATAAGTTTAGTTAATGCTGCTAGTACTACAGGAGCAAAAAAACAAACGGTTGATATGGAGCCAGAGAGTACGGATTCTGGTGCTACATTCTCAACTACTGTTATTTATTCTATGGGTGGGCTGAACTTTAATACTAGTAGCTATATTATTGCCGAGCTTGATGGAATGCGAATTGAGTTACCTATCACCAATGTTTACAGACCAAACATGGCCATGAACGTGGAGGCAACCGGCGGCGCCACCTTAGACATCGTTTTAAATTCCTCCTACTCCAATATCCCTATCAAACTTGACGACACATCTGGATCTACTTTTTCAGGTATAGTTAAATACTCAATGTCTGCTTCCAATTTTACTCCAAATAGTTACGTATATCTTGCTTTTGATGGAATGCGAATTGAGTTACCTGTCACCAATGTTAAATCACCAAACATGAGTATGGCGATGGAAGTTACCGGCGGCGCCACTATAGATTTAATTATGAATTACTCTTCTACAAGCCTTCCTGTCACGCTTGGAGATAATTCTGGTGCAACTTTTTCAGGCGCTGCTATCTACAAAATGGAGACCAGCAGTTTTAATTCAAATAACTTTTTATATGCTGACTTTGATGGAATGCGTATTGAACTACCCATTGTCAATAAGTTAACAACTTCAATGAAATTGAATATGCAAGCGGTAGGCGGAGATTTAGATGGACAAAATTTTACTTCCGCAAGCAATATTTCTGTTTCTCTTGGAGCTAATTCCTCTTCAACATTTCAAGCAATAGCTTTTTTCATTCCTAAATCATCATATAGTACTTCAAATGGTTATTATAATTACAAAGAAAATGGGCATGTTTCAGCTTCATTTGATGGAATAAATGTTACATTGCCAATTAAAATGGTCGTTCCTAGATGAAGATCAAACTATTCACATTTTTATTATTAGTTATTTCTATAATTTCTGCGCAACAAAGACCACCGGCTTCTGCTACAAGAAGACCACCAGCAAATATTACAAGACCTTCATCGTCTGTCGCAAGAGTTCCAGCAAATAGAAATTCCAATGCGCTCAGAGATCTGGATTATGAAGTAGTAAAGCTTAGCTATATTCAAACGGATCGTGCATTAGCTATCCTTAAGACCATGGGGTACACCGTTGTGGAATACAAGGCTAGTAAGGGTGAGATTCCAGGTGAAAATAATTTTACTCCAATCTATTCTAATGATGTGAACAATTTAAACACTCCTGGAGTATTGCCAATTATTATTAAGATTCCAGATACGCAAACCATCTCCCTTGTTGAAAAAAGCACGACCAAATCATCTACTAAAAAATCAGCTTTAGGGGTAGACCTTGGAGGTGTGGCATTAAATAATACTACCAGCGGCGAACCTATGCAGCGCCTTTTAGTTGGATATAAATCAAGTAATATGCGTCCACTTGCACAGCTATTGGATTTATTGGCAAATAAAATTGATGTTCCTGCCAGTCAAGTTGCAATCGAAGCGCTTGTAATAGAATTAAATAGGGATGATCTTAGTGAACTAGGGGTTGATTTTTCAGCTGCAAGTTCTGGTGTTACTGCTGATTTTCCTCCCCCTCAAAGCGGATCTATCTCACCCTTTACCGTTGTATTGGATAGAACATTATTAGGAAGCGGTGCAAACTTTAGAGCAAATATTGACGCATTAGTCAGTAAAAAATTAGCAACGATCAAGTCTAAACCTTCCGCTTTGGTTCTTGATGGTAGGCAAACGCGAATTCAAGTAGGCCAACAAATTCCAATCGTAAAGACGATTACTGATCAAATCGCAAAAACTAGATCGGTCGACTATATTCCCGTTGGAATTGTCTTAAATGTACGACCCCGAATTAGTGAAGATGGGACTAGTGTTACGATTCAAGTTGAAACCATTATAAGTGAAACCGAAGAGCGTATTGGCGCAACTGGCGGAGGAGATGTTGAGTCAGCCCCAATTATTAATAATAGAAAAGTTCAGTCGTTTGTGCGTGTTGCAAATAATACCCCATTCATAATTGGTGGTTTGATCAACGAAAAATCATCAGATAATGAAGGTGGAGTTCCACTATTAGGAACATTGCCATTTATTAAGAACCTTTTCAGTGTTAGTGGAACTAAAAAGGTAAGAAGAGAAGTGATCGTGGTGATTACTCCCCATATTATTAAAGAGTCAGCAGATCAAGTCAGTAGAGTTATTCCTCAAGATTCACCATTATTTGATCAAGACAATAATAAATCTTTTCCAAATTCCTACCGCGTAAGGCAGGGAGATATTTTTGATCTAAGTTTTATTGATGAAAGTCCTGTGTATCAAGATATTGTACAAGAGGTATATGCGCGCGCAGAAAAAGATAAGACCCTTGCACAAAAAGAACCCTATCAATCAATCCTTGAAGGGAAAATACCTGGCGAGTCTGTATTGGTCAAAAAAATGCTTCTGGATATTATTGGTAAAATGAAGTACGTGGATTATGTCAATCCTGAAAGCATAATCTATTTTGCCTCATCGGATAAGGATCCTGCCGGTTTCGAAGTTGAGATGCTATCGGGAGCTATCAAAAAAATTCCATCAAAGCGAGCGATGAAATTAACCTACTCTGTTACTGGTAAAGCTACTATTGATAAGCCGTTTGTTCAGCCAACTGCGACAGTGAATTATATCTCACTTAAAGATTCATACAAAAATGAATTAATAAAATTTAATAAAATAGGATCTACTCCAGACGAGGACCAATTTACCATATTATTATCTCCAAAAATCCCTAAGTACGAAAAACGTCTATATGAAGTACTTATCCTAAAAAAACTATTAAAAATGAATCCAGATCTTGATTTGACTCTAAAATATTTTAAACCTGGTATTGAAATTTTATTTCCCTCGCGAGATGTACTTGAGACAACAAATTTTGTAGTGGATAGAGATGCTGCTAGACTTTTTTATGAAGTTAATTTATATTATGCTGCATTTGGTCAAGAATTTAACCGAGGTACTGCCGAAATTGGCAGGTTGATGAAAACTAGATAGAATTTATGTGATTTTTATCACAGTCATTTATCAAGAAGTATAATATATTATCTCTTGATTTATGACAAAAATGAACTTTGAAATATTAACTATTACTTGTCTGTAAGGAGGATGAAATGAAGTTAATTAAAACAATGTTAGTTG
>Ga0207992_1000786_pt1 | contig 15301 bp, 11 predicted proteins | sample ETN02SmetaG_FD_185788 | JGI IMG/M metagenome (GOLD analysis project Ga0207992, IMG submission 185788) | Marine microbial and viral communities from oxygen minimum zone, Eastern Pacific Ocean - ETNP2014F10-02SV255 (SPAdes) (version 2) | ecosystem: Environmental > Aquatic > Marine > Oceanic ...
TCCATTTTATAGGTAAATTTTAGAGTTAATTTCAAATAAAGAGAGGCAAGAAATGGCTAGAGAAAAATACGAAAGAACGTTACCCCATGTAAACGTGGGAACAATTGGTCACGTTGACCATGGTAAAACTACACTCACAGCAGCGCTTACTAAGGTATGTGCTGAAGTTTATGGTGGTGAAGCAGTTGCATTTGACGGTATTGATAACGCTCCTGAAGAAAGAGAGCGTGGTATTACCATTGCAACATCGCACGTTGAGTATGTTTCAACAACAAGACACTACGCGCACGTTGATTGTCCTGGCCATGCTGATTACGTTAAAAATATGATTACAGGTGCTGCGCAAATGGATGGAGCAATCCTTGTGGTTAGTGCTGCAGATGGTCCTATGCCTCAAACTAGAGAGCACATCTTGTTAGCACGTCAGGTTGGTGTTCCAAAAATCGTTGTTTTCTTAAACAAAGCTGATCAAGTTGATGATGCTGAGTTACAAGAACTTGTAGAAATGGAAATTAGAGAGCTGCTTGATGAATATGATTTCCCAGGTGACGAGACACCCATTATTACTGGTAGCGCCTTGAAAGCTTTAGAAGGCGATACTTCTGAGATTGGTGTTGATGCTGTAACTAAGCTTGTTGAAGCTTTAGATACATTCGTGCCAGAACCAGAAAGAGAAGTTGATAAGCCTTTCCTAATGCCAGTAGAAGATGTATTTACAATTTCAGGAAGAGGAACTGTTGTAACAGGAAGAATTGAGCAAGGAATTGTTAAAACTGGTGATGCATTGGAAATTGTAGGTATTTCAGATACAACAACAACAACATGTACTGGTGTTGAGATGTTCAGAAAATCCCTAGACGAAGGAAGAGCTGGTGAAAATTGCGGAGTTCTTTTAAGAGGTATCGAAAGAGATGCAGTAGAAAGAGGACAAGTGTTAAGTGCTCCAGGCTCTATTAATCCTCACACAGAATTTGAAGCTGAAATCTATGTTCTAAGTAAAGAAGAGGGCGGAAGACACACTCCTTTCTTTAGTAACTACAGACCTCAGTTTTACTTCAGAACTACTGATGTAACTGGTGCTTGTGTATTACCTGATGGCGTCGAAATGGTTATGCCAGGAGATAACATCAAGATGACTGTTACTCTTATTGCCCCAATTGCTATGGACGAAGGTTTGAAGTTTGCAATTAGAGAAGGCGGAAGAACTGTCGGAGCTGGTGTAGTCGCGAAGATTATTAAGTAATTTAACAATTTTACAATTTTGCCGAGATTAACGCTCGGCATTTTTGTCTCTTTATAGGAGAAAAATTTAGGCCAGTAGCTCAACTGGTAGAGCGACGGTCTCCAAAACCGTAGGTTGGGGGTTCAAGTCCCTCCTGGCCTGCCAAGGAGCTGGTTTAAAATAGAAACATGGCAAAAGGTAAAGCATCAAACATTGCCGATAAGATCAAATGGCTTTTGTCCTTTGGCATCTTTTCAGTAGCTATTGTAGGCAATGGCTATTACACAGAAGTCGCATTTATATACAGAGTACTTGCAGTTATTGCACTTTTTATCCTAGCCCTCGTTATTCTTGCAACAACAGTTTCTGGAAAAGGGGCAGTTTCTTTAATGCGAGAATCCAGAACTGAAATGAGACGTGTTGTTTGGCCAACTCGTATGGAGACAACTCAAACATTTATGGTAGTTTTTGGATCTATAATCGTTCTTTGCTTGTTTTTTTGGGCACTAGAATCTCTTTTAAGCTGGTTAACAAAATTAATTTTAGGATAGAAATCAAGTGAATTGGTACGTAATAATGGCATATTCTGGGTATGAGCTTAAAGTTAAGGCTGCCCTTGAAGAGCGCATTGAGCTCGCTGGCCTCAAGGATCAATTTGGAGAAATCCTAATTCCAACCGAGTCAGTTGTTGAGTTAAAAAGCGGTGCTAAGAAAAAAACAGAGCGCAAATTTTTCCCAGGCTATATTTTGATTGAGATGGAAATGAATGATGATACTTGGCAGCTAGTTAAGCACACGCCAAGAGTAAGTTCATTTGTTGGCGGTAAAAAAGATAAGCCCTCACCTATCTCAAAGAGTGATGTTGATAACATCATTAATAGGATTGAGGTTGGAGAAGAAGCCCCAAGACCTAAAACCTTATTTGAGCCAGGCGAAGTAATCAGAGTTTGTGACGGACCTTTTAATGATTTTAATGGGGTTGTTGAAGAAGTTGATTACGAAAGAAGCAGTGTAAAAGTTTCAGTTCAAATTCTTGGAAGATCCACACCTGTTCAATTAGATTTCATACAAATAGAGAAAACATAATGGCAAAGACGGTAGCAACAATTTTAAAACTTCAGATACCTGCTGGCGCAGCAAATCCAAGCCCTCCAGTTGGCCCAGCTCTTGGTCAAGCAGCTGTTAATATAATGGATTTTTGTAATGCATTTAATGCTGAAACACAAAGCATGGAAAAAGGATTACCACTCCCTGTAGTAATAACCGTATATGAAGATAAGTCCTTTACCTTTGAAGTAAAGTCTGCACCTGCATCAGTGCTTATAAAGAAGGCTGCTGGAATAAATAAAGGAAGTGGAGAGCCTAACAGAGAAAAAGTTGGTTCCATCACAAGAGCCCAATTAGAAGAGATTGTTACAGAAAAACAAAAAGACTTAAATGCTAACGATATGGATCAGGCAGTCAAAATTATTGCAGGTACTGCAAGAAGCATGGGAGTAGAAGTTAAATAATGACTAAGCTTACAAAGAAGAAAAAACAACTATTGGAACTTGTTGACCCAGAGAACACTTACTCTTTAGAAGAAGCAATGAATATATTTCAAACTGTTAAATCTAATAAGTTTGATGAATCTGTAGATATCGCACTCAGATTGGGCATCGATACAGGAAAATCTGACCAGAATGTAAGGGGTGCTATTACACTTCCTCATTCGTTAGGTAAAACGGTTACCGTTGCTGTTTTTGCTGATGGAGATCAAGAAAAGGAAGCCAATGATGCAGGTGCAGACTTTGTTGGTATGGAAGATCTAGCAGAGAAATTTAAAAAAGAAGAAATTGATGTTGATGTGGTAATTTCATCACAAGCCGCTATGAAGATAGTGGGCCAATTGGGCCAGGTTCTTGGACCAAAAGGGCTTATGCCTAATCCTAAGACAGGAACAGTTACTGAGAAAATTGGTGAAGCAATCAATAATGCTAAATCAGGCCAAGTCCGTTTTAGAACAGATAAAAATGGAATATTGCATGGATGTATTGGAAAAGTTTCATTTTCATCCAGCCAAATTCAAGAAAATGCAGCGGCTATGCTTGAAGAAGTAAAGAAGTTAAAGCCAGCTACTGCTAAAGGTTCATATATTCGAAGTGTTGCTTTAAGTAGCACTATGGGACCAGGGGTCAAAGTTACTCCTGCATCCTTAGTTGTATAAGTTTTAGGGTCTTTTTTGACCCTAGATTGTTGCGTTAATCGCAGCCGTCAAAGACCGTAGGTGCGAAAGCTTAATTTCCTACGTAGGTGGTGTTCAAATTGCGTAGGCGGTTTGTCACCGATTAGCCGAAAGGCATTAATAGGAGAATTGCTGTGGCGTTAGCTAGAGAAGATAAAGAGAGAATAGTTCAAGAAGTTAAGGAAGTTTCGGCTTCTGCATCTTCGCTTGTAATTTCAGATGCCAGAGGCCTTAAGGTTTCTGAATTAACTGAGATTAGAAAACAAGGAACTGAATCTGGAGTTCATATTCAGGTTATTAAAAACTCTCTTGCAAAATTGGCATTCGAAGGCACTGACTTTGGTTGTACTGATGAAGTGTTAACGGGTCCCTCACTTTTTGCTTTCTCATATGCTGAGCCAGGTGCAGCAGCGAAGATGTTAAAAACTTACGCAAAAAACTTTGAAGCTCTTGAGATCAAAGCTTTAGTTGTGGAAGGGCAACTTCTTGATGGATCACAAATTGATGTTCTTGCATCACTTCCATCACGAGAAGAAGCATTAACTCTTATTGCTGCAGTGCTTCAAGCACCTGTAGGTAAATTTGCAACACTTCTTAATGAAGTGCCAAGTAAATTAGCTAGGGTTCTTTCTGCAGTTCGAGACAACAAACAGGCTAACGCCTAAATCTAGGAGAAAAAAATGGCAATATCTAAAGATGATATTCTAAGCGCGGTAGAAGAAATGTCCGTCATGGACTTAGTTGAACTTATCTCAGCAATTGAGGAGAAATTTGGTGTTACTGCAGCTGCTGCTGCTGCTGCTCCTGCTGCTGCTGCTGCTGGTGGTGGTGATGCTGGTGCAGCTGAGAAAGATGACTTTGATGTAGTTTTAACTGCAGCCGGTGATCAAAAAGTTCAAGTTATTAAAGCAGTTCGTGCTATTACAGGACTTGGATTGAAAGAAGCTAAAGATTTAGTTGATGGCGCTCCTAACACTTTGAAAGAAGCTGTTAAGAAAGCTGATGCTGAAGAAATGCTTAAGCAATTGACTGAAGCAGGAGCAACAGCAGAGCTTAAATAATCTTTCAATAAAACATTTTATAAAGGGCAACATATGTCATACAGCTATACAGAGAAAAGAAGAATTAGAAAAAACTTCGGAAGACTTCCAAAAGTCATGAAGCTTCCTAAACTTATTGAGACTCAACTTGAATCTTATACACAATTTCTTCAACAACATGTTGAAGCAGGTGCAAGAGAAAATAAAGGTCTCGAAGAAGTTTTTCAAACTCTTTTTCCTATCACGAGTGTGTCTGGTAATGCTGCCCTTGAATATGTTTCATATGAGTTAGGGAAGCCTGGCTATACAGTTCAAGAATGTTTAATACAAGGATTAAGTTATTCAGCCCCGCTTAGAATTGTGGTTAGATTGGTAATCTATGATCGAGATACAAACTTTCAAGAAGTTAAAGATGTAAAAGAGGGTGAAGTTTTCATGGGAGAAGTTCCATTGATGACTGAAAATGGTTCATTTGTAATTAATGGCACGGAAAGAGTTGTAGTTAATCAATTACACAGGTCACCGGGCGTTTTCTTTGATCATGATAAAGGTAAAACTCATTCATCAGGCAAAGTGCTGTATTCAGCACGCATTATTCCTTACAGAGGTTCATGGTTAGATTTTGAATTTGATCCTAAGGATAATCTATTTTGTCGAATAGATAGAAGAAGGAAAATACCGGCTACTATAATCTTAAAAGCTATGGATATGGGCACGGAAGAAATTCTTCATCATTTCTATGAAGTTGACACTGTTCAAATAGAGAAAGCTGGAGTGAGTATTGAATTAATTCCATCAAGGTTAAGAGGCCAAACATTACCAGTTGATTTGAAAATTAAATCAAGAGTTGTCGTTGAGGCAAATAAGCGAATTACAGCTAGACATGTTCGTGAACTTGAACAAGCTAAAATGACATCTCTAAAAGTTGGAGATGATTTTTTAGTCGGTAAAGTGCTTGCTAAAGATTTGTTTAATAAAGAGACTGGGGAAGTTCTGGTTTCTGCAAATACAGAAATAGATCAATCCATAATTGAAGTTTTAAGGGAAGCAGATATAACTGAAATTCATACCTTATACATTAATGAGCTTGATAAAGGCCCGTATATATCTTCAACGTTAAGAGCTGATCCGACTTCAAATAAATTAGAAGCATTGGTTGAGATATACAGAATGATGAGGCCTGGGGAGCCACCTACCAAGGATTCAGCTGAACAATTATTCCAAAATTTATTTTTCAATCATGAGCGTTATGATCTTTCAGAAGTTGGAAGAATGAAATTTAATCGCAGATTGAAAATTGATATAGCTAAAGAGACTCCTGGTATTTTAGATCTTGATGACATCCTAGGCGTGATGAAAGGTATCGTAGCAATAAGGGACGGTCATGATACCGTTGATGATATAGATCATTTAGGCAACAGACGCGTTAGATCAGTAGGAGAGATGACTGCAAATCAATTTAGGGTTGGTTTAATTAGAGTAGAGAGAGCCGTAAGAGAGAGGCTTAGCATGGCCGAAGCTGATGAGCTTGGTCCACAAGATCTAATTAATGCGAAACCTGTAACTGCAGCCATTAAAGAGTTTTTTGGTTCTAGCCAATTATCTCAGTTCATGGATCAAAACAATCCCCTTTCTGAGATCACCCACAAGCGAAGAGTTTCTGCTTTGGGGCCAGGAGGATTAACTAGAGAGCGTGCAGGTTTTGAAGTGAGGGATGTTCATCCAACTCATTATGGGCGACTTTGCCCAATCGAAACTCCTGAGGGACCAAATATTGGACTTATTAATTCATTCGCATGCTATTCAAGAACTAATGCCTTTGGATTTATAGAAAGCCCATATAGAAAAGTTGTTAAAGGTAAAGTAACTAACGATATTATTTTCCTATCCGCAATTGACGAGGGAGAACATGTTATAGCTCAAGCAAACGCAGTTCTTGATAAATCAGGAAAGTTTGCAGATGATCTTGTGCCAGTAAGACATGATGGTGATTCTGCTCTCATGAGTCCCGAAAGAATTGATTTGATGGATGTTGCTCCTCAACAGGTTGTTTCTGTGGCAGCATCTCTTATACCTTTTCTTGAGCATGATGATGCTAACAGAGCTCTCATGGGTTCAAATATGATGCGTCAAGCTGTGCCTGTCTTAAAGCCTGAGAAACCCCTTGTTGGTACTGGATTTGAGACTATTGTTGCTGGCGATTCTGGTGTCTGCGTTGTTGCAAAAAATAATGGTGTTGTTGAGAATGTTGATGCCGCAAGAATTGTAGTGCGGGTCACTGATTCCAAGAATTCAAATAATGCTGTTGATATTTACAACCTTACAAAGTACACAAGATCAAATCAAAATACTTGCATCAATCAAAGACCTCTGGTTTCAGTTGGGGACAAGGTAAAGTTTGGAGACATACTTGCTGATGGGCCATCAGTAGACAATGGTGAGCTAGCATTAGGTCAAAATATTAGAATAGCCTTTATGCCATGGAATGGGTACAACTTTGAAGACTCTATTTTGATGTCTGAAAAAGTTTCAAGAGAGGATAGATTTACCTCTATTCATATACAAGAATTAACTTGTATTTCAAGGGATACAAAACTTGGATCAGAGGAGATAACAGCTGATATTCCAAATGTTGGCGAGGGTTCTCTTGGAAAGCTTGATGAGTGTGGGATGGTCTATGTTGGTGCCGAAGTTAAAGCTGGAGATATTTTAGTTGGTAAAATAACTCCTAAAGGCGAAACTCAGTTATCTCCTGAAGAAAAACTATTACGCGCGATCTTTGGCGAAAAAGCTTCTGATGTTAAAGATACTTCATTGAGAGTGCCTTCAAGTATTAATGGTACTGTCATTGGCGTTGAGGTCTTTACCAGGGATGGTATGGAGAAGGATGAAAGAACTCAATCAATTGAAGCTGATCATTTGTCCGTTGCAAAAAAAGATTCAGATGATCAAATTAAAATTATTAATGACGCAACAAGAATTCGCCTTGTTGATATTATAAAAGGTTCAAAAATATCAAAGGGTCCGGAACTCAAGAAGGGCTCGACTCCTTCAGTTGATGATTTGTCTGAACTTAGTCTTGACGACCTATTGTCCGTAAGAACGGCTGATGATTCTTCTAATAATAAAATCGAAACGGCAGAGAAGGCTTTAAAACAATATCTAAAAGATATTCAAGATAGCTTTGATGAGAAAAAACAAAAAATTACTAGAGGCCATGATCTTGCCCCAGGCGTTATTAAAATTGTAAAAGTCTACCTTGCTGTTAAAAGAAGAATTCAGCCAGGAGATAAGATGGCTGGAAGACATGGTAATAAAGGTGTTATTTCAGAGATCATGCCAATCGAGGATATGCCATATGACAATGATGGTAACCCTGTAGATATTGTTTTGAATCCTTTAGGTGTTCCATCCCGAATGAACGTTGGGCAGATTCTTGAAACTCATATGGGATCAGCTGCAAAAGGAATAGGTGAAAAAATCAACAAAATGATTAAAGCTAAAGCCAAAGCTGATGAGCTCAAAAAATATCTTGACGTCTTGTACAACAAAAATGCAACAATTAAAGAAGACCTTAATTCGTTTAATAATACAGAAATTCAGTCTTTAGCAAGCAATCTGACAGATGGGTTACCAATTGCAACTCCTGTTTTTGATGGCGCCAAAGAGTCTGAGATTAAAGAATTGCTAAAGCTTGCTGATCTTCCTGAGTCAGGCCAATTAACTCTTTTTGACGGAAGAACGGGTAGGCAATTTGAGCGACCTGTAACGGTTGGCTACATGTATATGATTAAACTCAACCATTTAGTTGATGATAAAATGCATGCCCGTTCAACAGGATCTTATAGTCTTGTAACTCAGCAGCCTCTTGGAGGTAAAGCTCAGTTTGGCGGCCAAAGATTTGGTGAAATGGAGGTATGGGCTCTAGAAGCATATGGAGCCTCATATACTCTTCAAGAAATGTTAACAGTTAAATCTGATGATGTTCCTGGCCGAACTAAAATGTATAAGAATATTGTGAATGGAAACTATGAAATGGATGCAAATATTCCTGAGTCATTTAACGTACTTACAAAAGAGATTAGATCACTTGGAATTAACCTAGAACTTGATTCTGAAAATTAGGAGAAATAATTGAAAGATTTACTAAATTCGTTAAAAGCTAAGCAAGAAGATTTTTCTTCAATTACAGCCGGGCTAGCTTCTCCTCAGATGGTCAGATCATGGTCATTTGGTGAAGTAAAAAAACCTGAGACTATTAATTATCGTACTTTCAAACCCGAAAGAGACGGTTTGTTTTGTGCCAAAACTTTTGGTCCTGTTAAAGACTATGAGTGTGTATGCGGAAAATATAAGCGCATGAAGCATCGTGGTGTTGTCTGTGAGAAGTGTGGAGTAGAAGTTACTTTAGCGAAAGTACGAAGAGACAGAATGGGGCATATAGAGCTTGCAGCTCCTGTTGCTCATATATGGTTTTTAAAATCGCTTCCTTCACGAATAGGATTATTGCTTGATATCACACTTAGAGAAATTGAGAGAGTTTTATATTTTGAAAGCTATATTGTTACTGACCCTGGCTTAACGGAATTAGAAAAATGTCAAATTCTAACTGAAGAAGATTATGTAGAGGCATTTGATGAGTATGGAGATGAGTTTACTGCTTCTATGGGTGCTGAAGCAGTTCAAATGCTATTACAAGAAATTGACTTAGAGGAAGAAATAAGAATCATCCGCGAAGAAGTTCCTCAAACTAATTCTGAGACTAAACTTAAAAAATTATCTAAAAGATTAAAACTCCTTGAAGCTTTTAATGAGTCTGGAAATAAGCCTGAATGGATGATTATGAATGTATTGCCAGTTTTACCACCTGACCTTAGACCTTTAGTTCCATTAGAGGGAGGTCGTTTTGCTACTTCCGACCTCAATGATCTTTACAGAAGGGTAATCAACAGAAATAACAGGTTGAAGCGTTTATTAGAGTTAAGTGCTCCTGACATCATTGTTAGAAATGAAAAAAGAATGCTTCAAGAAAGTGTTGATGCGCTTCTTGATAATGGCAGAAGAGGCAGAGTCATTACTGGAACTAACAAGCGACCATTGAAATCTTTAGCAGACATGATTAAAGGTAAGGGCGGAAGATTCAGACAAAACTTATTAGGTAAACGTGTAGATTATTCAGGTAGATCTGTAATTGTTGCAGGCCCCAATTTAAAATTGCATCAGTGTGGGCTTCCTAAAAAAATGGCTCTTGAGTTATTCAAGCCATATGTTTATGGAAAGCTTGAGCAAAAAGAACTTGCTACAACCATTAAAGCAGCCAAAAAACTTGTTGAAAGAGAAACACCTGAGGTTTGGGAAATATTGGAAGATGTTATAAGAGAGCACCCAATTCTTTTAAACAGAGCTCCAACTCTTCACAGACTTGGTATTCAAGCCTTTGAACCTCTTTTAGTCGAAGGTAAAGCTATTCAGCTACATCCATTGGTTTGTGTGGCATTCAATGCTGACTTTGATGGAGATCAGATGGCTGTTCATGTTCCTCTTTCAATTGAAGCTCAACTTGAAGCTCGCGCTTTAATGATGTCAACAAATAATATCTTATCTCCGGCAAATGGTGAGCCAATTATTAATCCTACACAGGACATAGTCTTAGGGCTTTACTACATGACTCGAGACAAAGTCAATGTTAAAGGGGATGGTAGAGTATTTAGTAATCCTGACGAGGTTTTAAGAGCATATGAGTCAGAAACCTTAGACATACATGCAAATATTAAGGTTAGGATTACCAATGCTGACAAAGGAACATTCCTTGAGGATACAACTGTAGGTCGAGTCTTAGTTTGGAGGATCGCACCTATTGAGGTTGGATTTGACAATGTCAATAAAACTTTGGATAAGAAATCTGTCTCAAATTTAATAGATATTTCATATAGAAAAGCTGGTCTTAAAGATACTGTAATCTTTGCAGATCAGTTAATGTATCTTGGATTTGAACATTCAACTCGATCTGGATCTTCTATTGGCGTGGATGATTTCGTTATCCCGGAAGAGAAACCATTAATCATCGATGCCGCTGAGAAAGAAGTTAAATCAATTGAATCACAATTCGAGTCAGGTCTTGTTACTCAGGGAGAGCGATACAATAAAGTTATTGATATTTGGTCTCGCGCAAATGAAAAAGTTGCAAAAGCCATGATGGCAAAAATCAGCACTGATCAAGTTGAAGATACTAAAGGTAAAGAAGTCGATCAGGCATCATTCAATTCTGTATTTATCTATGCAGATTCTGGCGCTAGAGGGTCTCCTGCTCAGATTAGACAATTATCTGGAATGCGTGGCTTAATGTCTAAGCCAGATGGCTCCATTATAGAAACACCAATTACTGCAAACTTTAGAGAGGGGTTATCTGTGCTTCAGTACTTTATCTCTACTCACGGAGCTCGAAAAGGCCTAGCTGATACAGCCTTGAAAACTGCTAATTCAGGATACTTAACAAGAAGGCTTTGTGATGTTGCTATGGATTCAGTTGTTGTCGAAGATGAATGTGGTACTGATCAATCAATAGTTGTTTCATCTATTGTTGAGGGTGGAGATATTATACAGCCACTTACAGAAAGAATTTTAGGTCGGGTAATTGCTGAACCAATTTCTAATTCAGATGGCGAAGAAGTCTATTCAATCGGTCATCTCATTGATGAGGATTCTGTCAAGAAAATTGATGAATTGAATATCTCATCTTTAAAAGTTCGTTCACCAATGACTTGCGAGGCTAGTTATGGTGTTTGTTCTAAGTGTTATGGTCGAGACTTAGCCAGAGGCCATCTAGTTCATAGAGGAGAGGCTGTCGGAGTTGTGGCTGCCCAATCAATTGGTGAACCAGGAACTCAATTAACTATGCGTACTTTCCATATTGGTGGAGCTGCATCTAGTTCATCAGAAGATAATGCAATTGTTGTTAACAACGCTGGAATGATTAACTTTTCTTCAGATATGAAAACAGTAACTAATAAAGATAAGCAAGAAGTTGTTGTTTCGAGAAACAGTCAAGTAACTTTGACTGATGAAAAAGGTAAATTGATAGAGCAACATAAATTAATTTATGGAGCTAAATTATTTGTTAAGGATCAAACTAATGTTGAGCCTGGGCTTAAAATTGCAGGCTGGGATCCATACACCCGCCCAATCATTAGTGAGGTTGAGGGTATTGTACAATTTACAGATATTGATGATGGGGTTACTGTTCGTTCTAAAACTGATGAACTTACAGGGCTCAGCAGTATTGAGGTGATTGATGTCGCCGAAAGACCCTCTGCAGGAAAAGACAAGGTTCCATCTATTGCTCTGGTTGATGCAAAAGGAAAACCTGTTCCATTGGGCGAGCACAAAACACCAGCAAATTATTCATTGCCTGCTAAGGCATTGGTTAACTTAAAAGATGGTAAGAAGTTGCATGCAGGTGAGGTTTTAGCAAGGATACCTTTAGAAGGATCAAAAACTAAAGATATTACAGGTGGTCTCCCAAGGGTTGCCGATCTATTCGAGGCAAGAAAGCCAAAAGATGCCGCAGTTCTTGCAGAAGAAAGTGGGATCATTGCCTTTGGAAAAGAAACTAAAGGGAAAGTAAGATTGGTTATCACTCCAGATGGCGCAACTAAGAAAACTGAAAATGTCGAGATGCTTATTCCTAAGCATAGAATTCTTACAGTATTTGAGGGTGAGAGAATAGAAAAGGGTGACATCATTTCTGATGGCCCATTAAGCCCACACGATATATTACGCTTAAGAGGTATTCCTGAGTTAACAAACTTTATTGTGAACGAAATTCAAGATGTTTATAGGCTTCAAGGAGTTCTTATTAATGATAAGCATATTGAAACTATTTTGCGTCAAATGCTTAGAAAGGCTTTAATTATTGATGGCGAAGATACTAAGTTTATTCAGGGCGACCAAGTCGAATATGCTGAGTTGGTAGAAGAGAACGCTAAAGCTGTTGATGCGAACAAACAACCCGCATGTTTTGAAAGGGTGTTGCTTGGAATTACAAAAGCTTCACTCACCACTAATTCATTTATCTCTGCTGCTTCCTTCCAAGAAACTACTCGTGTTCTAACTGAAGCTTCTGTAACTGGTAAGGTAGATTACTTAAGAGGTCTGAAGGAAAATGTTGTTGTAGGAAGACTGATACCAGCTGGAACTGGAATGGAGTTCCATGATCAAATGGCAGCTAAGAAAGCTAGTGATTCCTCCGAATCTATGCTATCTGAGGACGACATCGAAGCTGCATTGCGTCAAGAATTACAAGAAACTGAGGAATAATGTTGACCGTAGTGAATCATGTCTATAAAATCGCGTCCAACTATTAAATTATGGCTACAGTAAATCAATTAATAAGAAAACCTCGCAAACCCAAGGTGAGGAAAACTGATGTTCCCGCATTGGAAAAATCTCCTCAAAGAAGAGGTGTATGTACTCGTGTGTATACTACGACTCCAAAGAAACCAAATTCAGCTTTAAGAAAAGTTTGCAGAGTTAGATTAACAAGCGGGTATGAAGTAACTTCATATATTGGTGGTGAAGGTCACAACCTCCAAGAACACTCAGTTGTTTTAATCCGCGGTGGAAGAGTTAAAGACCTTCCGGGAGTTAGATATCATACTGTTAGGGGTTCTTTAGATACATCTGGCGTAGCGAATAGAAAACAACGCAGATCTAAATATGGAGCAAAAAAGGGTAAATAAACATGCCAAGAAGAAGAAGTCCCGAAAAAAGAAAAATACTTCCTGATCCAAAGTACAAAGATATTATTGTTGCCAAGTTTATGAATCACATCATGAAAGATGGAAAAAAGTCTGTTGCAGAAAAGATAGTATATGGCGCTTTTAACAAAATTGATGAAACTGCAAAAACTGATCCTGTAGAGTTATTTAAAAAGGCTTTAGATACTATAGGCCCAATGGTCGAAGTTAAATCTAGAAGGGTTGGTGGTGCAACATATCAAGTCCCAATTGAAGTTAGGCCCTCAAGAAGACAAGCGCTCGCAATGCGTTGGTTGGTTGAAGCTGCAAGAAAAAGAAGTGAAAAGTCTATGGATCATAGATTGGCAGGTGAATTGGCTGATGCTGCAGAGGGAAAAGGTTCTGCGGTGAAGAAAAAAGAAGACGTTCACCGTATGGCAGAAGCTAATAAAGCTTTTTCACATTTCCGTTTTTAAATTAGTAACATTTCATAGGTTTTAATATGGCTAGACAGACTGAACTTAGCAAGTACAGAAACATTGGTATTTGTGCTCACGTTGATGCGGGTAAAACCACCACTACAGAGAGGGTTCTTTTTTATACCGGTCTTTCTCATAAAATTGGTGAAGTTCATGACGGTGCTGCAACCATGGATTGGATGGAACAGGAGCAAGAAAGAGGCATAACCATAACCTCTGCTGCGACTACCTGCTTTTGGTCTGGTATGGAGCAACAATTCCCTCAACACAGGATTAATATTATCGATACACCAGGTCACGTAGATTTTACTATTGAGGTTGAAAGGTCACTCAGAGTTTTAGATGGCGCGGTAGTTGTATTCTGTGGTACCTCTGGGGTTGAGCCACAATCAGAAACTGTTTGGCGCCAAGCAGATCGATATGAGGTCCCCAGGATTGTTTTTGTAAATAAGATGGATAGAGCTGGAGCAGATTTCTCTCGAGTAACTAATCAAATCAGGGATAGGTTAAAAGCAAATGTTGTTCCTATGCAATATAACATTGGAGCAGAGGAGAATTTTAAAGGCGTAGTTGATTTAGTTAAGATGAAAGCTATCTTTTGGAATGAGGATGATCAAGGACTCACTTTTGAAGAGCAAGAAATTCCAGCAGATATTTTAAATACATGCGAATCTCTAAGAGAGTCTATGGTTGAAAGTGCAGCAGAAGCAAATGAAGAATTAATGAATGCATATTTAGAGAATGGTGAATTAAGCCCAGAGCAGATTAAAGAAGGTATTAGAGTTAGAACTCTTGCAAATGAAATAGTTCCTGCTTTTTGTGGTTCAGCATTTAAAAATAAAGGCGTACAAGCTGTCTTAGATGCTGCGATTGAATATTTACCTGCACCAAATGAAGTTAAGGCCATTAAAGGATCATTGCCTGATGATGAGGAGGTTGAAATCAGCAGATCATCTTCAGACGAAGAGCCATTTTCAGCATTGGCTTTCAAAATTGCTACCGATCCCTTTGTTGGGACCCTAACATTTATTAGAGTTTATTCTGGAGTGCTCTCTGTTGGTGACGGTGTAATGAACTCAACAAAGACAAAGAAAGAAAGAGTTGGCCGAATGGTGCAAATGCATTCAAATGATCGTAATGAAATTAAGGAGATACGTGCTGGTGATATTGCTGCATGTATTGGGCTTAAAGATGTTACCACTGGAGACACTCTTTGTGACTTAGGCGATCAGGTTGTGCTTGAGAGAATGGACTTTCCTGAGCCAGTAATTTCAGTAGCTGTAGAGCCAAAAACAAAATCAGATCAAGAGAAGATGGGCGTTGCTCTTGGCAAGCTTGCTCAAGAAGATCCATCATTTAGAGTTCATACCGATGAGGAGTCTGCTCAAACAATTATCTCAGGAATGGGCGAACTTCATTTGGATGTTCTGGTTGACAGAATGAGAAGAGAGTTTGATGTAGAGGCAAATATTGGTAAACCACAGGTTTCTTATCGTGAAACAATCAGAGAATCAGTTGATATAGAAGGAAAATTTGTTAGGCAAAGTGGTGGTAAAGGGCAATATGGCCATGTTTGGCTGAAATTAGAACCACTTGGGTTA
>Ga0207992_1000789_pt1 | contig 15285 bp, 6 predicted proteins | sample ETN02SmetaG_FD_185788 | JGI IMG/M metagenome (GOLD analysis project Ga0207992, IMG submission 185788) | Marine microbial and viral communities from oxygen minimum zone, Eastern Pacific Ocean - ETNP2014F10-02SV255 (SPAdes) (version 2) | ecosystem: Environmental > Aquatic > Marine > Oceanic ...
AAAATATTTTTCCTTTCAAAATGATGAAAAAAACGACTACAAATCCTGGCCGTTCAATCAACGATTTCATTTATTAATCAATATTGCAGTTGGCGGAGATTGGCCTGGAAAACCAGACGAAACAACAAAATTCCCAACCGAGATGGAAGTAGAATATGTTAGGGTATATAGTAAAGAAAATTAATCTAATATTCTTTACATCTATTGCGCTTTTCTCATTCGCATTTCCCCAATATCTTCAGACTTCTGGTACAAGAATAGTTGACGGGGATGGAAATAAAGTAATATTGAGAGGTGTAGCATTTGGTGGTTGGTTAGTACCTGAGGGCTATATGTTTCAAATACCTGGCTCAGGTTCACCAACTACAATTAGAGAAAAAATTGTCAATCTTGTTGGCGCGGTGGAAGCGGATAAATTTTATGATAAATTTGAGAGAAATTTTATCCAAGAAAAAGATATAGAAATGCTAGCATCATGGGGTTTTAATTCTATCAGATTGCCCCTTCATTATAAAGCGCTTAGCCCGAATAGAGGTGAATATTCTGAAAAAGGATTTGCTGTAATTGATAGTGTTATTGGGTGGAGCAAAAAATATAATCTTTATGTTGTGCTTGATATGCACGCAGCTCCCGGAGGTCAAAGCCCTGGAGAAATAGCCGATGCGCATGGCACCGCTGAGCTATGGACTAGTGCTGATAATCAGAATTGGTTGATTGACTTATGGGCTGAAATTGCCAGGCGCTATAGCGCCGAGATAACTATAGGTGGATATGATCTAATCAATGAACCAGTCTTACCTAATGGTATGAGCAATAAAGAAAATAGAGATTTACACCGGCGCATTAGAAATCGAATTAGAAAATATGATCAAAATCATATAATTTTTGTAAATGGCAATTATTACTCAACCTCATTTGGCGGCATGGAGCCAGCTTTTGACACCAACATGGTTTGGGCCTTTCATAAATATTGGAACGATGTCACTCTTGGCACTATTCAGTATCTAATTAATTTAAGCAATCGAACCAATACCCCGCTTTGGCTAGGAGAGTTCGGTGAAAATTCTAACGAATGGTGGTCAAGGGTTATTGAGCTGGTAGAATCAAAAAACATTGGATGGAACTGGTGGACCTATAAAAAATTTGATTCCGTACGATCTATTGCCTCTGTTCCGATTACCGATAATTATCGCACCATCATAGATTATTGGGATGGAAAAATTGCAAAACCAGATCTATCAATTAGTATCGCTGGTTTAGATGAAATGGCAGAGGGTTTATTATATAATAATTGTGAAATAAAAAGAGATGTGATTGCCTCATTGATTGATCAGGATTACAGAGTAAAAAGCAAACCATATAAAAATCATATCATTCCTGGATCAATCGCATTTGTTGATTATGATTTAGGTGCGCTAGGTATTTCTTATATGGATGTAGACTATATGCGAACTGGAGTAGGAAGTCAGACTAAAGGTGGTAATTCAGGCTGGTCTTACCGAAATGATGGTGTTGATATTGAACGGTCAACAGACACCACTATTGTTCCTTATAATATTGGTTGGACGGAGACCGGTGAGTATATGAACTATACTGTAAATGTAATTAAGGATGGACCATATCTTTTCTATGCAAAGTCTGCTTCGGAAAATAACAGCGCTTCAATTGTAATTTTTTTAAATGGTAATAAAATTATTGAACCTGTAGATCTTCCAAATACGGGTGGCGATCAAATTTGGACAGAAACATTAATCGGTGAAGCCAGTCTTACTAAGGGCCAGCATACATTAATGGTTTTGGTTAGTAGGAATGGAGCCAATTTGAAATTATTGAAAATACAATCCAAGGAAGCAAATCAAGGTTTAAGAATTTTTAGTCATACGCTATATCCAAACCCAATTAAAGATTACCTTAACATTGAATTCGAATCGCTTACTAATAAGCATGTAAGTATCAACATATACAATCTCAATGGTCAGTTAATATGGCAGAAAAAATCATTATCTAAAGTTGGTGAAAATAATTATAGCTGGAACGTTAAGGATATCAATGGAAAAGGGATATCCAATGGGATCTATTTCGTAACAATAGATGATGGAGAAAAAACAATCAAAGAAAAATTCACATTGATTAAATAGAGTTAATCGATCGAATGAAAACATTTATAATTATATTCATTAGCTCATTATTATTTGGGCAGTCTTTACAGATTAATGAAATTGTTTCAAGCAATAGTTCAAGTTTTTATGATGAGAATGGAGATACGCCGGACTGGATAGAAATTTATAATTCAGGTAGATCACCAGTTAATCTTAATGGATATGGACTTAGTGACGACCTATCAGAAAAACTGAAGTGGAAATTTCCTGATATTTCCATTCAGGCTAATGATTATCTCTTAGTACTAGCATCAAATGAAGACAGAAAAGATCTAGTCAAATCATGGAATGCTGAAATTACGGTAGGAGACAAATGGTATTACTGGTCACAAAATAATGCCCCTCCAACAAATTGGAACTCAATTAATTATAGCCCAGCAGGCTGGATGGAAGGGCCTAGTGGAATTGGATACGGAGATAATGATGATAATACTACCATTTCGCAAACCGTATCTGTTTTTGTAAGAAAAACGTTTACCATAGATAATCCTAATGATATAGCAATGATACTTTTTCATTTGGATTATGATGATGGATATATTGCATATTTAAACGGCAAAGAATTTTCAAGAAAGAATTTGGGAGCTGAAAACTCTCAAATAAGCTTTGACCAAACCGCAACCAATTTGCATGAGGCAGAGATCTATACAGGAGGATTTCCTGAAACAATTGTGATTGACCATAATCAATTTCCACTAAATAGTGGGGACAATGTATTAGCGATTCAAGTGCATAATTATTCAAATACATCTTCCGACCTTTCTTGTATTCCATTTTTAACTATTGGATATACTAGTAATATTGAAAATCCTAAAATACCTGATTCTAGGATTAATCTTCCTGCTACCTATCTGCATTCAAATTTCAAATTAAAGTCTAATGGAGAATATCTTTTATTATCAGATCCAAGTGCTGTAATTATTGATTCATTATTTACAGGCTTTATCCCTACCGATAAGTCCAAAGGAAGGGTTTCGCAAGGAAACGAATGGAAACTGTTTGACAAAACTACACCAGGCAAACCCAATCCCAGTACTGGATACAATGGTTTTCTTGATCCTCCAATTTTTTCTCACCTATCAGGATTCTATGCAAATAGCCAAACTATATCATTAAGCACTTCTAGTGCGCAGGCAAAAATATATTATACGCTTGATGGATCCGATCCTACAGAACAATCTACATTGTACACAGCGCCAATCAATATTACTTCTAATACCCCTCTGCGATCTAGATCATATTTAGATGGATGGATGCCATCAAAGGTGGAGTCGCAAACATACTTATTTGGTAAGCAACCTGACATACCGGTTATGATACTCAACGCAAACCCATTTGATCTCTTTGATTCAAATTCGGGTATGTATGTTAAGGGACCAGGAGCTGCGCAAGACTTCCCGCATTTTGGAGCAAATTTCTGGGAGGATTGGGAACGCGCTGCTCAGTTTGAAATTTTAGATGTCAGCGGCCAAACCTATCGTGCAAATGCTGGCATTAAGATATTTGGTGGGTGGAGCAGGGGAAATGCCCAAAAATCATTTTCAGTATTTGCCAGAAAGAAATATGGTACCAGTAATTTTGAGATTCAATTATTCCCAAAAAGTGAAATAGAAAATTATGAATCTTTTGTACTCAGAAATTCAGGTAATGATTGGGACCAAACTATGATTCGCGATGGATATGTTGTAAATATTATTGAAGATATTGGCATTGACTATCAGCAATATAGACCCGTAATTAGCTATATCAATGGAGAGTACTGGGGGATTTATAATATGCGCGAAAAAATTAGTGAACACTTTATTTCATCGCACCATGATGTTCCCACAAATCACATTGACTTACTGGCTTATAATAATGGATTTGAAGATAACCTAGAGACTATCCATGGTTCAAAAAATGATTTTTTAAATCTCATCCAATATATTTCATCCAATGATGTAAGCAATCCCAATATATATGCGACCATCAGTGATTGGATCGATATTGAAGCATATATAAAGTATCAAGTTGTTCAGACATTTATCGATAATCGAGATTGGCCTGGAAATAATGTAAAGCTATGGAGAGATAACCGTGAAGGAGGTAAGTGGCGTTGGATATTATATGATTCAGATTTTGGTTTTGCCTTCCCAAAATGGATGTCAGATCATTATAAATTCAATACTATTGATTTTGCGTTAGAGACTAATGGTCCAGGATGGCCAAATCCACCATGGAGCACATTTTTATTTAGAAAATTAATGGAAAATAATTCTTTTAAACATCAATTCATTAATACCTATTGTGATTATTTAAATTCAATATTTTTACCAGAAAATCTAAATAACCAACTTGTCAAAATTAAAAATGGAATATCGAAGTATATTACCCAGCATCACCAGCGCTGGAATCAGAATATTAATTGGGGTGCAGAAACAGCTCGCATCAAGACATTTAACGATGTACGAGAGTTCTATGTAAAAAGACATATCAAAAGCACATTCAAACTTCTAAAACATGAAACAATCAATGTATCTGTAGATCCTCCTGGCGCAGGTATAGTAAAAATAAATTCAATAAATATTGATCAGAGTCAGTGGTCAGGTGATTATTTCCCAAGTGTTCCAATATCCATCTCAGCCCATCCAATATCTGGATTTAAGTTTAAGGAGTGGAGCGGTATTAAAGATTCGCTTTCTTCAATGGTCATTGATGTTAGCGATATATCGCAACTAGGAGCAGTTTTTGAAGCTGATTTAAATATTGATGAAGAAAAATCGGTACCCATTTCATCGAAACTTCATCCAGCATATCCAAATCCGTTTAATAATGCAATTGTAATCCCATTTGATATACATATTCGTGGAAAGGTAAGTATTACAATTTCAAATATATTAGGTCAAAAAGTTAAATCATTCAATTACAATAGCTATGACCCCGGAACATATCGGATACGATGGAATGGATTAAATGAAAATAATATGTCCGTTTCTGATGGAGTATATATCATATCATTTAATTCTCAGTTCGGCTCTGATTATCAAAAAATAATATTATTAAAATAAAGGATAAATAATGAAAAAGGTCTACATCGTATTAGCAATCCTTGGAATAGCATTACCCTATTGGGCGATGTTTTCTTCTATAATTATTGATGAATATTCTATTAGTGAATTTTTTTCTGCCTGGTTTAATAATAATGCAGTACGAATGATGGCTGCAGACTTAGGTATAGCTGCAATTACATTCTCTACTTATATCATCTATAAGTATCAAAGCGGCAAGGGACCCAATCCATTAAAATATTTTATTATGATGCTTGGCGTAGGATTATCGTTTGCTATGCCAATTTATTTTCTGGATATGGAAAGAAATCGTAGCTAATTATAGATTAGAAATGAACGCCGATTGATAATCGTTGTACATTTTTTAGTCTTCCAAATGTAGAGTAAGAATAATCCAGTTTTATCTGCGTAGATGAACCAGCTATCTTATAATGAAGACCGGAACCAAGGGTTAAACCTTCCTCTGTATCTTTCCTAAATAAAGTACTCATACCAGCTCTGAGAAAAAACATATCCATTGATGCATATTCCAAGCCTGCATTGACCCACTCCAGATTATCATTTGGGTGCAGCGCATCTACGGCAAACGAGAGCCTATTATTGATGGTGTTTATTATTTCACCAGATAAACCAACACGAAATATTAATGGTAATGGGAACTTATCAGTTTCATACATGGCATTAACAAATTCGACGTTACCTTCATTTATAGGGTCTGGATCAACGCTAAACTTTTGATTTCTTCCAGACATTTGCATATCTGAACCGTAATTTGACAAACTAGCTCCAAGTCTAATATTATTAAATGGAGTAATGAATAGCGCTCCTAAGTCAGCAGCGATAGTATTTGCATTTGCATGCCAGATGCTTTGGCTAATGTATTTTATATTTGCACCCATGGAAAATTTGCTTGTTAATCGCCTAGCGTAGCTAATATTAATTGCCAGGTCATTAGCATCAAAATATTCACCAGTTCCATTTGGCTTTTCAACAGTTCTCACTAGGTCTTCAGGAGTAGAAAGGTTCGTCATGCTAAATCCAATAACGCCATTTTGTCCTAGGCTTAATCCAATAGCAGCATAATTATATGTTATACCTGCTATCCAATCTGAATTAAGAAAAACTGCTTCCATTTTTCTGATTGATGTCATGCCTGCGGGATTCCAATACATTGAGGAGATTCCACCTGACATTGCAGTAAATGCATTTCCCATGGATGATCCTCTTGCATCAGCACCAATTTTTAGAAACTGGGCAGAAGTGGTACCTGTTTTAGATATGGTTTCAGTGTTATCTAATTGAGCAAAGGCAATACCTATGAAGAATATAGTATGTAGATAGCGCCTCATTTTATAATAGCAAGCCTTCCTATTTTTTCACCAATCTTACCAGCATCTATGTGGTAGACATATACACCATAAGCAATTGGAAAATTATCTTTAGTGGTTAGATCCCAGAATTCTTGCCCATTATCAAATGCGGATTCATGGTCAATTTCTTTAACAAGCTCCCCCGTTAAAGTATAAATTTTTATTTTACAGGTAGCGGGCAATTTATCAAAATAAATTCGCCTGGGTCCGCGGTCTCGTGGATTTTGTCTATCTAGCGGCTCTAGTACATTTGTTACAACATAAGGATTTGGCACCACACGAATCTGATCAAGCTCATTTGTTGCTTTTTCTTCATTCACTTTAGATGCAATTGTTTTGTATTGATAAATATCATTTTCATCAAAAGGTCTATCGGTGGCAATGTAGAAAATATCTCCTGACTTGTGCTCTACAGTTGTAGCATTATCTGCAGGCAGAATAGAGAATTGCCAAGATATGTTTAGCCCTTCGCCAGGTTCAAGCAACACAACTTCTTCTTCAATGTCCCAGGTTTGATTTCTGATTTTGTAATCAAGAACGGCAAAATCCTTTTTAAATGGTAAGCGGCCTGGCGTAACATCCCAAATTTGAAAGGGTGCAGTTGCGCCACCAATTGCACTTGTGTCAGCAATAGCATCAAACCATCTGATTTCATAATCAGAAGGTCTCATATTATCCGGATCACTATTATAAGGTTTTACGTTGATTTTATAGTTTGCATTGCTTCCTATCTGCCATTTGGTTTTATCTTTATTTAATCGAAGGGGATCTTGTTTAGCATACAGCTTTAATCCATCAACGACAGGATTAGATTCCTCAAGATTTAACAGTTTACTTTCCCATAGCGGATAGGAAGTATAGGAAATCTCAACTTGATCTCCATCATTGATGCGCGATGAAAAGGTTGAGGGTACAACAATTTGACCAGACTCAGCAAACAGTGAGTAGTCGCTGCCTACTGTCATAACTTCGCCATTTAATTTCATTTCAAATCTATCTGGATTTAATCGATTGTTTAATAGGGTAACGTAAATATCTTTTTTAATTATTCTATTTTCAATAACTGGCTTTAGATCTTCAATCGAATATCTTACAGGAGAAGTGTTGAATGTAATTTGAAATGTATTGGTATCTTCGAGCGCTCTTGGGTCAAGAAGTTCTAAATTAAATTGGCCGGTACCGGACCCAGCTACATGACTAATGTATGATACTGAATCTATCATATCCCAGCTTCCGCTAGAATATCCCGCTGCAGGTGCTCGCGGTATGACGCTTGCAGTATTTACGTCTAAGAATATTTCATTTGTTTCTGGATTTAAAGTAATTGTTTTAGATGATTCGCTTGGACCAATATTCATTATTTTTGTGCCATGATCATAAGAAGCAATTGCGTAATAATACCTTTGCCCATTCATTACATTATTGGAATCAATAAAAGAGTGTACTAGTCCAGTATTATTGCCAAGATTGTATGCTATTCCTCTACCAGTGTATGGGATGTTGCTTGGACCTTGATAGTCATTGATTAGATCCCATTTTGCCCACCCACCGGTTGCTGTAGTTAAAGGTTCAAACAAGAAACGAGATCCATTTATATCGGTTATATTTTGTTGATCTAAGAAGCTTGGATCAGTACTGCGATATATTACATAACCTTCAAAATCATATTCTTCTGAAATTGGATCGTAGGATGATTCGGCAATATCATCCCAAAATAAAGTTACTTTCTCATTGCCCGGCACTACGGTTAGGTTAGGTTTTTCTGGCGGTTTGGCAAACTGATAATTTGTTTCATAAATTTGCCTTGCGGTTTCTGCATTTAAGGTAAGATCGTTATAACTATCGCCCACTAATAATGCGATTGAGAAGCGTCGAGCTTCACCTGCTTTAAGGGTGAATCTCCCAGAACCATAAAGAAAAATATTATCGCCTGCTATATCAGAATTTAACGTATCGAATTGTCCAGGATTCATATAGCTTGTATAAATAAAATCATCCTTTGAAATACGATTATTTCCTCCAAAGTCTGGTGCCGCGAAACTGGTTAACCCTATCATGTCAGACTCATCTAAATCGGTCCATTCGAAATTAGGCTCACCCGGCTGTCTAATATCAAAAGCATCACCAGCGGTAGGTGATCCATCATTTTCACCAAAGTCCCCAGTATTTGGTAATCCATCAACACCTACATCATGTTTATTGGGATCCCAATCGCCATCATCATCTATGCCATTATTCCTACTTTCATCCACCATTCCATCTCCATCATTATCTTTATTATCATAGGGATCACCAGGGCTTTCAAGAAAAATATACCCAAAATATCCAGGCTTTCTGCCAGCTACATCTGATTTACCATCTTCATCCCAAGCATAGACCATATTTAAATCTCTATCAAAGTAAGATAGATCATCTTGCCAGTTTGAAGGTCCTCCAATATGTGGGTCGCCCCACATGCCAAATACTACTTCATTTAAATCTTTCTCACTTTTATTTGTCACCTTATAGATCATAAAAATCACATCTTCTGCGAGTGGGTTAGACCACTGGTAATATCGGCATTCAATTTCTATGCCAAGACCCATTCGTGTTGAATCATCTGGGAAAGGATAATATTTAAATTCTTGATTAGATCGATCATCAACGACAAAAAATGACTCCAAATCTGAATTTGAAGATCCCTGCCTTAGTGCGCCAGGCCATACATATCTTTTTAAGTTAGGGTTATACCAACCTTCAGGCCAACTATCAGGCTTGCCATCTCGATCGCGATCCACATCATTCGATGTAGGTATCCGAGCGCTATTTGGATCACCATATGGAACCCCTTGTTTATTATAGGCCAACGGTTCCCATCCATAAAATGTTTTTCCATCAGGTGAAATTTCACCGCCTAAAGACACTAATCCATCGCTGATTACTCTAGCTGCCCAGATGGGGTTTCCATCACTATCTAAGATTGGATTTCCTAGACTATCGGTTTTAATGAATGCATCTTGATGGCTCTGAGCAGGAACTTCTACCTCTGCGCCAATAAATGGGCCAAACTCGTATCCATATCCTAGCCCTTCCCATACAATATCTGTAACTCTATTACCAGGGCTTGAAATGGAACCATAGTTCCAAATTTCAGTTGTGATCTTGTTGCCATTTAAAATTGCTTTTTGGCGTCTTAATAATTGATCATTTGAAATAGCTCTTTTTTCTCTAATATTATTTCGCCATTTGTAAAAATATTCATGCTCGATCGAGTTCCATGATTTTTCAGGTCCTTGTTTTTTCCATTCCCTTGAAAATCGCCTAGCTTTATCTGATTGGGCAATACTGAAAGAAAGCATCAGAACCGCCAATCCAATTATTTTAATTACTCGAATAATGCTCATTAGAAATCCACCGAAAAACCAATATTTATCGAGCGAGGCGCTGTATAATAATTAGGCCTCACTTGATATTCTGACCATTCATGTACCCCAGCTTCTCCGTAGTGATTTTTAAAGCCTTGAGTTTCTTGTGTTGATTGGAAAACATAAGTATAACCAGCACGACCTGTATCATCAAATACATAGCGCTCATTTCTCCGATCTAATAGATTATAAACTTTCATATATAAAATATAATTGAGGTTTCTAATTTTAATATTCTTATGAATTCTCATATCTACGCGCCATTGCCAGGGCTTTCTTCCGCTGTTAGGTTGCGGTACATAATTAGCATCAGGAATATTTGGCGTATAGGGCCAACCGCTGGATAGTTTGCTAATAATTCCTAGATTCCAATTTCTTGGATCACCTACAGAAAAGTTTGTATTAAATATATGACGCTGATCCCAAGCGAGAGGAACGATACGCTTTTCTTCTTGTTCACCTGATAATGCATTATAGTAAAATGATCCTGAATTAACACTATTACCTTCCGTGACCTGATAAGTATAATCAACAAATGCAGAGGTTCTTGATACAGGATCATATCTTTTTGTTAGGCTAAACGTATACCCCTTTACATTGCCATAGTCTTTATTCATATAAATGGCGTAATTCGATGGTCCATATTTTTCTGATTCATACCGAATGGACTGCACCGCAAGGAGATCTCTAATATCCTTATAGAACGCACTCATTTCAATTGCGGTGATTTTACCAATCTGCTGCTGAAGACCGAACTCATATAGTACCGTTTTTTCAGGTTTTAAATCAGCATAACCAATGGTTGGCGCAAGCCCTGCACCAAAAATACTTTTTTTATAGAGCCTTCTCAAGGTAGGCATCTGATAAAAATGTCCATATGAGAAGTGCAGAATGCCCTGATCGGTAATTGGAAATGCCACACCTGCACGTGGAGAAATCATTACTTTTTTCTCAGCCTTCTTTTTATCTCCCTCAGGATTCAAAAAATCAGATAAATAATCTTCATCTGGATTAAACTGGTCATAACGGATACCAACATTGGTAATGAAATTATCATACTCGATTTTATCTTGAAGGTAGCCAGAGAAAAATGTTGCGGTATTGTTATAATAGCTATGCGATGGAGAGTCATTTTCAGGCAGGATTGTAGGTACGCGATACTCTTGATTATCATATAGAACGGTAAAATTACGTTCATCTAGATTATCCGTTCGAAAGTTAATTCCTGTTTTTAATTCATGACGGTTATTGACTTGGCTTGTAAAGTCAAATTTAAATGATAAGGATTTAGATTGGCGATAGGAGTGCCCGCGATTGGATCCACCAAATAAGAAAGTTGATGATGCGGGAGATCCTTTAATTCTAGAGGTGGGGGCATAATCAGAGCCGTTTAGTATCCAATACTTCGATGAATCCTCAAACCGGTTAAATAGGACATATTGTCCAGATCCAAAGCGACCCGCATCGTTCTCATGCTCGGCAGTGCTGAGATCGATAGGCTTGAATTGGTATCCCATATAGCTGGTATTTGATAGTGATAAATTCGCTTCGTAAAAGTTTCTAGCACCAAGCGCATGGTTTAATTTTATCGAGTAGTTATTGTTTGCTGATTGCGATGTAGACGTTCCATCAGGATTGTATTTATATACATGTGAATATGATTTTGATTTTCCGCCAGAGTGCAAAAGCTGAAGCGATACTTTTAATAATGGACTTACCCGGTAGGTAAATTTACCCATTAGGTTAAGATTATTGCTTGGCGACATGGGAACGAAGCTGCTGTCTCCATTCATTTCAATATACCAATCATCATCATTTCGAAAATCAGCGGAGTCTCCTACGCTATGCTCTCTTATTCCGTAATAATAACCCTCACTATTACTGTACCGGGCGCTCAAATTAAATGTAAACTGCTCTTTATTTTTCATAAATGGCATGGGACCATTAATAGTGCCTTCTAATACCTTATTGGTAAAGAGACTAAATTGATCAATATTTGTAAAAATTTCTGTAGCGGTTGATTGATGGTCACCCGACTGATAGGATAGGCTTCCATGATAATTTTTTCCGCCATCTTTCACTTGCAGATTCACAATCCCGCTCATGGCATTTCCATACTCCGCATTGAATGCACCGGAAACCACTTTCATCTCTTCTAATGCTTTATTGGATATGCTTACCGCAAGCCCATTCGTAAAAAAGGGATTTGCTACCGAAACTCCATCGATATAGTATCCTACCTCATTCGACCTTCCACCGCGAATATGCAGCTCGCCACCCGCACCTTGATTCACCCCAGCCTGTGTAGTTAAAACACCTAGGAAGGTTTCAACGGGCATTATTTTTATTTCATCTGAAGTTGTGATTTTTTGCGAAGCAGTTAGATCTTTATATATAAGGGGTCTATCCGCCAGGACAACAACCTCTTCACCTTCGATCACCGCTTCTTTTAGTGTAAAATTTTGTTTGGTTGTCCGATCAAGGCTTACGCGAACATTGGTCACTTTATACGATGCATAGCCAATATAGCTAGCCTTTATTGTATAGTTACCCGGAGGAATATTTAAAATGATATATTCACCAAGCTCATCTGAAGCTGCACCATAAGGCGTCCCCTCAAGAAAGACATTCACACCTGGAAGCGGATTTCCTGTTTTTGCATCGGTAATTATACCAGAAATTTTTCCAGTATTTGCAGCAAGAATCGATCCGCAAAGAATAATTGTGCTAATCAAACAATAAATAATAGTGAAAAATCTGTTAATATCTAGTTCCCATTCTTAATAAAAGCAGCTGTTTATCTTAAATAGCTTAGTAAGAAAATAATAAGATTTATAGATTATTTTGATTTAAAATTTTTTTAATCAATTTTTGATTGTGTTTTCTGATAGTTTATGTTTAGAATCATCCAAACTTTATATCACAAAAAATATATTATTTAATTTAAACAAAGGAGAGAGGTATGAATAAAATTGTTAAAGGTTTGATGTTTCTGTCGCTAGGAACATTTCTTTTTTCACAAAACATTCTATCCAATTCCGGCTTCGAATCAGGTGATTTTACAGGCTGGAATATTTGGCCAACGGATCTAACCAATAGATCAGTTGAAATAACTGGAAATGATATTTATAGCGGTGTAGCAGGCACAGATACTGTGACCGCTAGATCCGGATCATATATGCTAAAAACCTGGGGACAGAATACTAGTGCAGACAATACAACCCCAAGTTATTACGAAGGTGATACCGAAGCTGGAAAGGTATATAATTTTTCTGCCTATGGTAAAACATTTTCCCCAGATTCTTTAAAAGGTAAATCCAAAGCATGGTTACAGATTAAGTTCTTTAATGCTAGCTGGGGTGAACTAGCTGGAGGCACATCCGATACGATGAGTGATGCATCTAGCGTTGGTGATTGGCATTACTTATATACGAATGCAACAGCCCCTGAAGGCGCTGTCAAAGTGCAAGCCGTCATCGTTCATGGTCAGTCAGCTGCCAATGATGGTGGAAGTGTTTACTGGGATGATACATATTTTACAACCAATCATTTCACTGAGCTTGCCGTAGTATCTAGCAAAAATTTATGGTCTGGAAGTGGACATACTAGAGGTGTGGCTGCAGGCACAGATGTAGATGGAGATGGCAAGCAAGAAGTTTGGACAACACACTATTTTACTGATAATAAGAACGGTCTTGCCGGTAGCGGTGTGTATGGATTTGAATATGTTGGTAACGATACTTTAGTTCAAATTTTTGACGAGACCAAACCTTTCACTCCAGGTAATGTATTAGCCAATGGCGGCTTTGAAGATTCATTGACAGGCTGGAATATCTGGCCAACAGATAAAACGAATCGATCACTTGAAAAAACTGGAAATGATATCTATAGTGGAACAGCAGGCACAGATACTGTGACCGCTCTAAACGGTTCATATATGCTAAAAACTTGGGGTCAGAATACTAGTGCAGACAATACAACCCCAAGTTATTATGAAGGTGATACCGCTCCTGGAATGGCCTATAGTTTTGGTGGGTATGGAAATACCTTTTCTCCAGACTCATTAAAGGACAAATCTCAGGCTTGGCTACAGATCAAATTCTTTGATGCGAATTGGGGTGAGCTTGCAGGTGGTACTTCTGATACGCTTAGTGCAGCTTCCGCTCCAAACAAATGGCACTTCTTAAAAACTTCTGCTACTGCTCCTGAAGGTGCAGCTAAGATGCAAGCCGTCATCGTTCATGGTCAGTCAGCTGCCAATGATGGTGGAAGTGTTTACTGGGATGATATGAATCTCAGCGTCCTTCCTAGTAAAATAGCAAAATACAGCACAGGAACTCGTCATGTGAATACTGGCGATCTTGATGGCGATGGAAAACAAGAGGTTATCTTCTTTAAAGGTGTTGACCAACCTAACGACCCTAATGCCGGTCTTTATGTCTACGAAGCTGATGGGACTGATAATGGATTTTCAGAAGTATGGCATGTGAATTTACATGCTATTTCTGATGATAGTATGGGTTGGGGTAGAACAGAGTCCTTTACTGTAGGCGATATTGATGGTGATGGCCTTGATGAGGTTATCTATTCTATGAATGGTGCAAGCAAAGGAGCTGCAGATAAATCAGCTCCATGGTCAGAGGACCGTTTCTATATCGTTGGAGTTAAGGGAGATATTGGAGGTGCATTACCACCAACTCTAGAAGAAGAATTTTCTGTTGCAACACGTGATGGCAATAAAGATAATGCTTACGATAACTATTATGGAGGTGGAAGTCCTCAAAGTGTGGTGATTGCTGATACAGATGGCGATGGCAAATTAGAGGCCGCCTGCTTCTCTTGGAATAATCATGCATTATTCTTTATTGAAGCTACTGGTGCAAACGCTTATGCTGTTGCCAATGACACCTCATTCTATAAGTTTGCTTCAAGAGATGATTTTACATTTAACCCAGCTGCTATCGATATGGATGGTGATGGAAAAGATGAGATCTACTCTGCAGCTTATTATAGTAAGAAACTGTATGTCTATGCGGATACAGATGGCGATGCCTTAACGATGAGCGCTGATGAAGCAGCGGTTGTTGCGATGGGTCCTCAATTTGGTGTAGCTGCTGTCCAGTCTGTTAAGGACCATGGCGCAGGCTACTTCAACATGAGCCCTTATGGCGTACCTACTTTATTTGCTGGAGGTTCTACAGGTTCTGAGCTAACCAAAGTCACCCTAAAAGAAGGCGCATCTGTTTTAGGTGGTCCTTCATCTTGGGATGTAGTCGTTTACAATACAGGTAACCATGGCGCTGGT
>Ga0207992_1000790_pt1 | contig 15280 bp, 24 predicted proteins | sample ETN02SmetaG_FD_185788 | JGI IMG/M metagenome (GOLD analysis project Ga0207992, IMG submission 185788) | Marine microbial and viral communities from oxygen minimum zone, Eastern Pacific Ocean - ETNP2014F10-02SV255 (SPAdes) (version 2) | ecosystem: Environmental > Aquatic > Marine > Oceanic ...
CGCCACAACTGGTTAATTCACCGGTCAACGCGAGACCATCGACCTGACATTCACCTTTCTTAATCCACGCGTCATCGTCGGCTTGACAGTCTGTTGGTTCTATTGTCTCGATTCCCTCCGGTAATTGACTCGAATCACCACCGTAGAGACGCTTCAGTGCGTCCGCTGATATAAATGATTGACCACCCGAATCACCTGATGTGGGTAATTTGTCAACCGCGACCTTAGCCGCGACCCCAAGGGCTATTAATATAATTAGGACGACAAACAGCTTTACAGCTTTCCCCATTTATATTAATTGATATTTTATTTCATGACCAAATAATCCCGGGACATCAAACACCTAAGTCAGCCCAGACATTACAAAAAGTCATACAGTTCTCAAACATGACTTTCAATTCCCAAACGATCTCTGCTTACATCACCAACCTTGAAAAAGACAATGCTGCTCTCAGAAAAAGACTTCAGCAATCCGAAGAGGAAAAAGCTCTGCTCGAGTACGATAATATGTTGAAATACGCAGTCGCGAGTGATGAAGAATCCATCGCGTCTGACGAATACACGGACGACGATTCGGCTTATGAAACTGAATACGAATCCGAATCTGAACTTGAACCGGTCGAATACGATCCAATTTCAGAATCTGACGACGATTATTTCGTATGCCACAATTTTAATCTCACAAAAGCTTTCGATGATATCGCAAAAAATGAAGAAAATAAATTCAAAAGAAACGTCTATCAGCGAGCGGCTGATATTATTCACAATCTGGATTTCAAGTTAACCGACAGTGATCAAATTTCTCATATTAGAGGTATCGGTCCGAGTATCATTAAAAAAATAAATGAATTTATCAAAACTGGTAAAATCGACGCGTCCGAAACATTCGCGACGAACGAGAACATTTCGGATGAATTGGAAAATCTCGCACAAAAGCAAGAATGTATTCACAAAACCAAGGCTTACGAAAAAGCGGCAGATTCTATCCGAAACGCGAAATTTGAAGTTACCAACGGAACCGAAATCTCCCAAGGTTCCCGAAAACTTCCCGGAATTGGGTCTGGAATCGCTCGTAAGATCGATGAATACATCGTTAATGGAAGAACTCAACACGATGAAGCTTTAGGGCTTCTCAATATCGGACCTCGCCGCGTCGTTTGTTAAACTTTTAAAAATTACCAAGTAGTTTATTATAATAATTAAAATTACGTTATCATGTTATAATATGTATTCGCTTCTTTGTACGCCCATACTAACCATTCCTCAAAATGTGATCGCGGTTGAAAAGTGTCGAATCGTCGCAGTGACACCGACAGATAATAAAAACACGTATGTGATGACATTGGTCGACGCACCGCCCATAAATGTGATTCCTCCAAATTTTACGATGGGTGAGATAGATAAAAGCTAAAAAAATATTGGAAATGTTTAATCACAAATCAAGCCTAAAGTATATAGGGTTCGGGGGGCATACCTACGCAAAATCATACCTTTTTAGTGTTTGGAGACTTCACGCGGGGTGGTGATTCTGGTGTTTTATTCGCGGTTCGAGTCTTGACAAATTTACCATCGCGTCGCGCTCGAACGAGTGCGCTTTTTTGGCGAGACGGATAGCGAATCACCTTGTCGGACGTTTGACGTTTGCGCTTTTCTTTCCAGCGACCGATGCTTTCAGCGCGCCTCTTCTTAGTAGCAGATGTCGGACTGTTATTCTTGGAATTGTATTGATTCCAGAATTCGGTGAATCCATTATTCACATTCGTAATGAGTTGATTCATAGACATGTTAGACATGTTTTTCATGCGTTCATTTAGGTAACTGTGAAATGACATTTATTATAGTCATATATAATTTTTATCAATTTTAATTATTGATAAAAAATATTTATTATAACATAACGGCGAGTACTAAAACACAGAAAATTGAAATCGTCCCCGCGCCCATGGCTGCCATCGTTTTAAATTCTCGTTCTTGTTTAGCTTTTTCAACCGCTAATCTACGAGCATCTAAATCAGCTTCGCGTTGCTTATCAACGTTCGCCGTTTCTTTCCAATGTAATCGATCTTGATATTCTAGTTCGTCTTCATCGACTTCATACTCCCACGGATCCACACCGAGAAAATTCTCGTTAATTTCACAAACAGTGAGAGCCTTTGTATCACCAACCGCCGAATCAATCTGCGTTTTTTGAACGCACATGTTTAAATTAAATGAGCACGGTGCACTCAAATATAAATCCGCCAGTTCAGCCGGTTTTGGTTTGTTATATCCAACACACACATTTCCTGGACAGTGTAAACGTCGCATGTATTCCATCTTCGCGTGTGGTTTATGTGGTTTTCCAGGGGTCGGTGGGATATAGCTCAAGCTTTCCTCCACATACGCGAGCCCCTCTTTACACCCAGGAATTTCGGGTTGTTCTTCGCAAAAACCATAGACGACGTTATAACACGAACACCTATGATCTTTTCGATTCGCATCATCCGCGCAAAAATCTAAATCGACCGGTTCGCATCCGGATGCGGTTCGATTCTGCTCACAAAATTTTTCTGGAGTCTCGTCCGAATCGGACATGGGCATGAGAACCATCCTATAATTACATAATATTTAAAATTAGGATTATAGTGAATAATACGACACACAATGCCAATAGGTAAAATTTTGTGTACTGCTCGGCTTGTGCGTCTGCCCTCGCCTCGCTTCGGCGCTGTGATTCATCAAGAATTTCTTGTTCAAACGCCGCCGTTCGTATTCGCTGTTCCTCCCGTCGTAACGCCTGTCGATCATGAAACGCTCGCTGACCCTTATTCTGTAATTTACGATTCGCGTACGCCAGACCAGCCGCGTGTTCGGCTGTTCTGATGTTGTGCATATCACCGTGATGAACATCGGAATTCATAATGCTTTGTTGATTCAAGATTCTGTTATTATCGATTTCACAATCCATGAAATGATCAACATTCACCGTATCACCGTGATATTGTGCGTCGGCTTTGCAAATATTAATTTTAAAATTACACGCACCGATGCCGTCCTTATCCTTTTTCGATTGGGGTATATATTCATCGGACGGATCGCACACACCGGGCGCACAGTGATACAGGTCTCGAATGCTGCTCTTCACCAATCCAACTTGACTATCATGTGCTTCAGAAATTGGGAGAGCGCCGATCAAACTATTTTCCCATTCGAGGGCCTGTGGACACCCCGGGAGGCTCGAATTTTCTGCCAAATTACAATCTTTTGTCATAACATTATGGCATCCGCAACGATCATCGCTTGGATTCGCAATACATCCGTCTCGTCCAATATCGACCGTCATCTAGTATATCGTTAGATTTTTATAACGAACAGCCCAGTATGGTCGCAGCGAAAATCATCATTGCGACTCGACCAGATTTGAGATAGGTCATTTCTTCAAAATCCCTGATATTTTGACATCGTTCAACTGACCTGTCCACGGAAATCGCTGATAAACTAGAACAAAACACAGCCAAACCAATGAATTCCGCATAATGTAATTGCTGGAGTGGGTTGATGTCACCGGCGACCCAATTCGCGGTTCCTAAAATCACACCGTATATTGCCGATTTTCCCGAAACAGCTTCGATCATTTTCGCGGGTGGGATTTCTTCGCGGCTCGCTCGAGTGATGACGCGTCGTCTCTGTCGCCGAGGGGTTCGCATTTTTTTCATGGGTGTTCTGAGAGTAAACGTGTTGATCATTTAAAATTTATCTATATTTTATTTAGTCTATGAGCGCGTGGAAAAGATCCATTTCGATTTGACTGAATTCCCCGGTGATCCACGAGACATCTTGCTCGAGACCCGTACATCTATTTTGCAAATCGGTTCGGACGTGTAGTCTATACATGTTAATAGCTGATATATACTCGGTGATCATATCGTTCACGGGTGGTGCGTTTGTAATTCTCATAGTATATTCATACGGTGTATAATTTTCTAATGTGATTCCATGTATTTTACAGAATATAAACACGGCTTCGTTTCGCCAGCGCTCAGTTATGCGATGAATCTCTTGATTATTTTTGAGTAATTTTTTTATTACCCGTATTTCAGCTTGTTTCATGTCTATTTCCATGCTACACATATCTCTACCAAATGAATTATCGAGGTGTATGAGCACGGAGTCTGGTAAGTTGACATCACCGATATCGACGGTTTCTGGGAACGCGCGTCCATCGAAACCAAAGTATGGGTGGTCTGAACTAGAATTTTCAGTCTCTTCAATATTATCGTACGCGTCTTTCAAATTTCTACATATTTCTAGATAATCACCCTCAGGGATGGATTTTGAATTTGAATCAATCAGCCGCATGGCTGCTTTGAGATCGTCCATGTTATCTTACCGTACCCATGTTACTATTTTTTAAGTTAGATTCTTATATTCATGTTTCCATTGTACGGGGTTAAAAAGCTCCCCGTTGTCTTCCCTATATAAACGAGTCACATTACTCATTATTTGTGGATTCCACGCTGTTTTTCTAATAAGTTTTGGTTTTGTCGATTCAATCGTCCGCCGAATCATGTCTGTTTGATCGCCTATAATTTTACCGGTATGACCGGGGACGACGTTGTACATTTATATACACGTGACAAATTTCTTTAATTTACAGAAGCACGATTAATTTAAAAATATTTTTTCCCAAACAATATCAATGGACTTGTCGTCATTCGAATGGATCGTTGGTTTGGGTGGCGTGTTTGCGTTTGTGGCGTCTTACGGTATCGGTGCGAACGATGTGGCAAACGCATTCGCGACATCTGTGGGTTCAGGCGCATTGACAATTAAACACGCGGTCGGGCTCGCATCAATTTTTGAATTTTCAGGCGCTTTACTCATGGGGAGTCATGTGACCGATACAGTGAGGAAGGGTATAGCCGATTACGCATGTTTCGAAGACGACCCAGCCATTCTCATGTATGGTTGTCAATGTGTGTTGTTCGCGGTATCAATCTGGTTGATACTGGCATCTCATCTCGAAATGCCGGTGAGTACGACCCACAGTTGTATAGGTGGTATGATAGGCATGGCGATGACCGCGCGCGGCACCTCATGTGTTAAATGGAATAAAAGCACAAATATGTTTCCATTTTTCGATGGTGTTTCTAGTATCGTATTCTCATGGATTTTATCACCGCTAATTTCCGCTGTATTCGCGTCCGCATTTTTCTACGCTCTTCGTACAGCTGTACTTCGTTCACCGACATCGTTTGAAAAAACAAGATGGGCGTTCCCTCTCATTTTAGGAACAACTGTGTGTATCAATATATTTTTCATAGTTTACAAGGGTGCTGCATATTTAAACCTCGCTGACACACCGATCGGAATTGCGTTCGCGTACGCGTTTGGTATCGGTGGGGGGCTCGCAATTTTATCATACTTCACGGTATGCCCATACATACTCAAAAATTCACAAAGGATCTTTGAAGAGGAAAACGATTCGATACACCGCGTCGAGTCTATCTGCGAGATTCAACCAGACATTCCAAAACCTAAAAGGGGAATCCTTGGTAAAATATATGATCACATCATTTATTCCCTCAATTATGACAGAATGGATATAATCGATCAAGACGACACGATAAAACGAATCCACGCGAACGCCGAGCAATTTGACGAAAGAACAGAAATTTCCATGCGATACATGCAAATCCTGACCGCGTGCTGTGGTGCGTTCGCACACGGCGCGAACGATGTCGCAAATTCGATCGCACCTTTTGGAACGATTTGGGCAATATACAAATCGGGTGAAGTTTCATCTAAAAAGAATGACTTGGGGAACGATGCGTATTGGATTCTATCTCTGGGAGCTTCCGGCATTGTGTTGGGTTTGGCAACATATGGTTATAAAATTCTACATGTTCTAGGAACAAAGATTGGAAAAATTACAGCGAGTCGAGGTGTGTGTATCGAACTTGCGTCTGCCACTGTCATTATTTTAGGAAGTAGACTCGGGTGGCCGCTCTCAACGACCCACTGCCAAGTAGGCGCGACGACGGGTGTCGCTCTCCTAGAAGGCACGGGTGGTATCAACTATAAAGTACTGGGTAAAACGATCATCGGTTGGTTTCTAACCCTAATCGTCGTCGGGGGAACGACCTCTATTTTGTTCGCCCAAGGCGCGTACGCGCCCATGGTAAAATACCCATCTTATATTAAAGATTAGACACGTTAATTATATAAATGCGTTATACTCTCGTATCATTATCAGTTTTATCACTCACAGCTCTCGCGGGCGCGGGTATCGGCGTCGGTTCATGGATTGCGATGTCTTTCGAAGATAAAGATTAGACACGTTGTAATAAAAAATGGAACTCAAGGATTTAAAAAATTTTACAAAAATTATTAGGGACGAAGTCGATTCACTCCCTAATAATTTTATAATGGATGAACCTCGGAAGGAAGGTCAATGGGTCGGATCGGAACACTTGAAAGGGGTTATCGATTTATATTCAAGTGGACGATGTGGATGGTTGAAGGGGGGTCAAGATCACGTACCCGATGACTGGATAAGTTGGCCATTGATTTGGGATGGGCAGCCCGTCGTTGGAAATTGCGCAAATTGTCCAAAAACATACAAGATGCTATCCGACATTGGACGAATTCAGGTCGCTGGATTCAGCCTCATGAAAGGTGGAGTGAAACTTAAATCACACACAGATGACGTGGGTCCAAAGTATAAATTTACCTATCATCTAGGCATTAAAGTTCCGGAGGGTAAGTGTTTATTACACCACTCGGTATCGGGTGACTTCGTCGAGGAAGATGGAAGACATATAATTCTAAACGCGCGACAGCCTCACTGGGCTGAAAATCTGTCAACCGAAGACCGAATAATCTTATATATGGAAATTATTTAAAGAAACAAGTTGTAATTTATAATAAATGAAACCGATCGTTAAATGGTCCGGTGGAAAAAAAGATGAAATCAAACAATTCGTAGACATGATCCCCGAGGACATACACACCTACGCCGAACCATTTTTCGGTGGTGGCGCGGTGTTTTTCCATCTCGCACCCAAAAAGGCGTGTGTATCGGATGTCCACAAAGAGCTCGTCGATTTTTACCGCGCGTTAAAGGATAATAAGGGTGAGGAAATACACGCGTTCATGTCCGAACATCCAAATGAAGAAACCGCGTATTACGACGTCCGAGACAAAATGAATATCGAAACACCATTAGATAATGCGAAAAGATTTTTCTATTTGCGAAAGACGTGCTTTCGCGGGATGTTGAGGTACAACAAAAGTGGTAAATTTAACATTCCATTCGGTCGATATAAAACATATAATTTCGAAGAATTGAAAGATGAAAAATATTCTAAAGTCTTTGAAAATACTGAAATATTGAACGAAAGTTTTGAAAATGTTTTTGAAAAATGTAATGACACCAAGGATTTTATATTTTTAGACCCACCGTACGATTCGGAATTTACCGATTATGGGTATTGTTCGTTTGGGAAAGCTGAACATGAAAAACTCGCGGAGTGTTTTAAAAATTCAAAAGCCAGATGTATGATGGTGATAGGGAAGACGCCTATGATTGAGAGATTATATGAAGGTTATATAAAAAAAGAGTATTTTAAAAAATATGCCTTTAAAATACACTCAAATAGGGTTGGGGATGAAATAAATACGACACACGTAGTCATAACAAACTTTTAACTAGAACTCATGTAATTTATTCATATACAATTCAATAGCGCGCATCCTCGATATCATCACATTTTTCGTTTTTCGTCTAAATTGATTCTCATAAAACATGTATTTTTTTACTAAATCATACATAAATGAGTTATGATCATTCGTCACACCCCGAAGCTTTAGATTCTCTTCAAACTCCGGACCGGGTCTATATCCTTTGTACAGGATCACACCATTTTGACGACAGTACTCGAGAACAGCGAGGCATTTTAAGTTCCATGTGGTTCGTCTCAATGGGGTTAATTTTTTAATTTGTCTATCTAGATAGTCCAATTGCGACCCTAAAAAATGTAATTCAGTAGTTATCGCCTTGTCTATGTATCTTTCGCTTATCCACACAGCCTCTTCGAGCGGCTCAGCTGACGCGTCGACGATGTCCGAATTGAAATTATATAAACCCGGCACGGCGCGACGTTCGACTTTTGTATACAGTGTTTTTAATATATTCGCCATCTCGAGGTAATCACCTTCGGGAATCTCCCCGGAGTTTTTATCGACTATTTGCATTAAATTTCTGAGATGTTCCATGCTAGTATATATTTTGAAATAATTTTAAGACATAGTACACATTATGTATACCACAGTTGATATCATGATTCCTAATAGACACACGGAAATGATGAGTAGCATTTACTATTAAAATATATTTAATAATTAATGGGATGCTTCAGGGTATGGACGTCTAATGATATAAATTTACCGGCGTGGTATAAACCGATCGATCCGACCCTCCAAGAATTTTTAAAACAGTATCACGCGTCGACTGAGACGACGATTCGAAGGAAAGATAAAAAGATTTGTAAAAAGCAATATAACGGTGGTTTACAGAGATGTTTAACAAATTTAATACCATTCTATGATGTTCCGTACCAATTAGATCTAGGATCGTGTACTCTGCTGAAGCGAACTCGGACGTCGAAAATGAAATATTCGTCGCCGAATAATGTCATCTTTGTAAATTTTTCTCAATATCACGTCCGAGTATCGGTAAAAACGATCGCGACTAGTATCAATGGTCTCGGTTTGACGGTTCTAGGGAATGGGGTAGAACTCGATGTCAGTAAAACAACGCCCGAGACACAATCGTACACGATTCCACCGGTGTTATATAGACACGGGTACGTCGAAAATGTTCGAGATGATAGTCGTATATTAAGACATTTTAACAGGAATTCAATCACTTCGAATTCAAATCTACAGTATCTAGTCCTCCCAAAGTGTTTAGCCGCGTCTACAGTTCAGTTAGATCCATATTCGCGTGCGTTTTACTTAACCGTCGAGATAGTAGATGAAAAAGATAGGGTAAAAAGGACTTTAATGCGGGACATTTTACATCATTCGTATCATGACGTGATATTTAACGACGAGAATATAAATAAAGATTTTAATGCGATGATATATGAAAATTTACAAAATATTTTAGGATCTATGACGATCGAGGATAAAAAGAGAGACAGTCAGATGACAAAAGTAAAAGAAGCCATCCAACGTCAAGAAGAGCTCATGGAGAAAGGTCGAGATAAATTCCTTTCTATTTAATTGTAATTTTCCAAATCGAGACCGATATCATCAGACATCTTAATGAGACCATTTCTAACTTTGGTTCGAAAGGCTTGCTCAAAAGGGATGAGTGCTTTGGTCATTTCTGCAAAGTCTCGATCGTTATCTTTGAGCCATTGACGAACACAAGTGGTTTTTGGTATGTGAAATAATTCGCGAGCCATTCTCTCAGATCGTCGTTCCAATTCGGGTGTGACGCCATCGAGATTGTCTTGAACTTCACCGGCGACGTCCTCAAGGGTATCGAGCCATGTCTCTTTGATCCGAAGTTCGAGTGCGGAGAGGCGCTTATTCAGGTTTTCAATAGAATACTGAACGACGGTGGAGTCTTTGCTTTCATCGGATGCGGTGAATCTTTCAAACATGGTGGGAATGATTGTGTACTTCATGTATGCCCAGCGCACGACTTAGGCTTCGTACGTGAGAGAAATCTAAACATTCGACGAAGATATTTAAAGAGATAGATCTATATTCATTATATGAAACCTTTCCTCAAATGGGTTGGTGGGAAAACGCAGATATTAGATTCTGTTTTAAGTAATTTTCCCGATAAAATACACGATTATCACGAAATATTCGTGGGTGGAGGGAGTGTATTATTCTCCGTACTAGACCGGTGTTGCGTGACCGGAAAAATATATGCATACGATCTTAATAAAACATTGATACAGGTATACAAAGATGTACAGTCTCGACCAACGGAACTATACGCGGAAGTCATGAAACTATTTAATGTTTATGACGGGTTAATAGGTAAGGACATCAATAGAAAACCATCAAATGAAGACGAAGCGTTGACATCGAAAGAAAGTTACTATTACTGGATACGACACTTGTATAATACGGGTGCGTCCGATCGTTCGGCGATGTTTATTTTTTTAAATAAAACATGTTTCAGAGGTATATTTCGCGAGGGTCCCAATGGTTTCAATGTTCCATACGGTCATTATAAAACGACACCACGGTTTCTCACCGTGGATGAATTTAAAAATATATCCACGAAACTACAACGTGTTGAGTTTAAACACTGTGACTTTAGGGATGCGATTGCCCGCGTAAAGTCCGATGATTTCATGTATTTAGATCCACCGTACGCGCCGGAGACGAAAACATCTTTTGTGGGATACACTAAAGATGGGTTCGGACTCGAGGATCATGAAACCTTGTTTAAGATGATTAAGACGTGTGGCGCACAATTTGTGATGAGTAACGCGGGAGTTGATTTGGTTCGAAACGCGTTTTGTGATTACAAGATACGCGATGTTACCGCTAGGCGCGCGATCAATAGTAAAAATCCAGATGCTACGACGACAGAAGTACTCGTCTACAGGAAAAAAATCTAAACATACAATAAATGAACCTTTACCTCGAAATCCTCTTGCGTGCGCTCGGTGTATTCCTCGGGGTCTTCTTCACTGTCAGCTGGGGACGAAAGAGTAAACCAACGTGGGATGTTTTCGCTATTTTAGCCGCCGTCGCTGTGGCGGTCGTATTGGCATTTCGCCAGCCAGGTGCCATGAAGGCTGCCCCGCGTATGTCTGCCCCGCGTATATCTGCCCCAGTGATCCCAACCGGTCCATCATCTTAGGCGTATTTCACATTCATAAAATTTATATAATTATATAAATCAGAATCACACCTTTCAAGTAAATTTTGTTTTTTGTGTGCAATTTTTACATGTTTGTCCATTTTATTCATGACGCGATCGACGCGCTTTTTATAAATGTATAATTTAAACCTTTGCATCCAAGACATTTTCTTGTATACGTATCGGTGTATCTCCATTTATATTAGTTATTATTTTCATCTACGTATTTTTCCGCGTATTCTTCCAATTTTTCTACCAACTCTGTCACTAGTTTTTCTTCTTCGGATGTCATCAGTTCTAACATTATTTCGAGTGATTCCTTTTTATAACCAGACGCTTCCCTTATCGAATCCAGATCCCAAACCTCTTCTTCGGGCAAATACCATTTCCATTCCTTATTTTCGTTTATATATTGTTGTTCATCCGGTGACCAGTCATCTTTACATGATCGACGAATACGGGTTCGAACGCGTGGACGTGACGCTCGAAAGGTGGTGGGTGCTATACGCGTCCGAATCATTAATATAGATACACGTTTATTTTTTAAGTTCATTAAGTTAAAGGAATAAATCATTTATATTTAAAATGTCTGAAAATCCAACCGTTGTCATCGCCCTCCCGGGTGACAATTTCTCCGGGCAATTTCTTAGAAATTTTACTATGACAATCATGGAATTATCGAAGCGGTATAAATTAGTACTAATGAATGAACAATCTTCATTCATACCATTCGGACGCATGAAAACACTCGGGTTATCCACCCTCCGAGGTGTCAATCAAAAACCGTTTGATGGTCAACATTTTGACGTTTGGATGACGATCGATTCCGATCAAGTATTTTTACCGGAACAAGTTATTGAACTCGTAGAGGATTGTCTCCACAAACACCCGTGCGTGAGTGGATTATATAAAATGATAGATCAAACGCATTTTGCGTGTGTAAAAGAATGGAATGTAGATTACTTCAAGAAGTTTGGAAATTTTAAATTTTTACGAGACGCCGACATCGTGGGGGCGCCCGAATACGTGAAAGTCGCGTATAACGGCATGGGGTTCTTCGCGTGTAGGAAGGAAGTACTCTATAAGATGAAATATCCATATTTTAATTACCCATTACAAGAGTTTACTGTGGGTGACGGGAAAAAGATCGTCGAGATGGTCTCGGAAGACGTCGCATTTTGTAAAAACGTAAAAAAGGCTGGATTCGATGTCATGATAAAACCCTCACTCGTCGTGGGACATTTAAAGTCATTGGTCATCTGATTCTAACATCGCGCGTAGTCTCTCCTCGAGGTATTTATCACCCACCGCGACATCTTCGAAATCCAGATCGGGTGTTTCTGGATCAAATATGTCGCCGTGTGTCTCACACAATTGACAGAACCCACCCGGTGGTTCCTCACCCACAGCGTGATTGTGTGTCGGTGGGATCTTCTTCTTTTTCGATTTCAATGGTGGTTTCTTGACCGTCGGCTTGGTTTTTGATGTAGACGCGACGGGACGCGCCGTATAATTGACATGCTTTTTACACGTATCCGTCCCGGGGAACGCGGAGTTTTTGCATCGCGTACCAACGAGTGTCATCGCGCAGCATTTCGATTTTTCTTCAGTTTCTTTTGATTTTTTTGAGTATTTTTTCCTTTTTGGTTGCTGCTGTGTGAGTTCGCAACGAAGTGTTTTAACTTCCTCGGCGAGATCGTGTAACATCTCAATCTGTTGTGTATTGATATTCATCAACTCCTTGATTTGTTCGTCGTGACGACGTTGCATGTCTTTCATCTGTTCGAGGAACATGTCGGTGAGGGTCTTCATCTGCTCTTGAGCCATGATGTTTTTATAATTTTAAGATGATCCAAGCCGACTTAGGTTTTTTTCTTCACGTATTTAAATGATACCCCGTCCGATTTCAACTGTCTTATTCGAGGCGATTCTTATAGGTATATTAACCCTACTTATATACCTAATTGTTTCTAAATATATGAAAGGTCCGGGGGCGCTCGTGGTCGTGGGAGCTCTCGCGCATCTTTTTTTCGAGTATTCGCCGATTGGTAATTTAAATGAGAGGTATTGTAAATATTTATTAAAACGATAGGTATTTAAGTTGTATCAACGCGAGCGCGGCTAATCCTTCATCCACATGTGCCTTACAACAGTCATATTTAGATGATTTACGCAAACACCCGGGATACATACAATTAGGTCTCGTCTTCACTGTCACTCTCGAAGATGACTCTTCGTCCCTTTGGTCGCAGCGGGGGTGGGGTGGTGGGTCTTCGTCTTTCTTGTTGCGGTGGTGTGAAGACCTTAAATTCATCGTCGCTGGATTCCGATTCAGTTTCGGATTCAGTTTCAGATTCACCTTCACCTTCAGTCGAACTTTCTGAATCTGTACTGTATTCCTCATCACTTGGGTAATGGGTGATCGGTAATTCATCCTCCAAGATTGACCAATCGACGTGCTTCTCAATCTCATTATATTTTAAAAATTTCTTCAATTGTTGACGATCTCGAACGCCCCACGTATATTTAGCGATATCAATCCAATAATCAACACCACTCTCCGTGATTACTCTTGGAAATAGAACGACCTCTTGTTCGCATAGCGCGTGATCGTTTGAATATATTCTTTCGGTTTCGCGTTCAACGTAAATATCATACATGTGTTCGAGCATGCCACATTCCCCATCTCTTCTGTATGTATTATCTGCTTCATACCCGAATGTCAAAAAATTAATTTGTCCATAGTCAGTCGCGATCTTTACCGGGTAGATTCCCATGTAACACAAATAATCATCTGAATCACTCGGAATCAAACGGTGGGGAAATGTGTCACCCGCTCTGAGTCCCCAGACTTCACAGTCCGTGCCTGTAAGGTGTGCGGTTAAATCATCCAGGTGTTCGATTCGCTCAAGCGATGTAGAGTTTTTGATGAGCTCGGTCGACAGATTCAACATTGTTTCTTATATTTGAGTATCGGTTCATTCGTTTAAGTAGATTAAAATTCAATCCTGTGTGCCAAATTCTTACCAAATGTCTTTTCCTTAAAGATTTGCTCATGGTGTTTAAATTCCTCTATTCTCTGGATAGATTCGTTCAGTCGTACCTGAACCTCGAGCAATTTATCATTCGATACGAAATCTTCATATGGTTTGAATCTGTAGTCCCACGTATCAAATTTACAATAAAACAAAGCCTTTTCTAAATTTTTTTCTTCTATATTCTTTGAAAATATAAGTTCGTTTGAGAAACGCGTGTATTCATTTAATCGCTCGAGAAATTCTTCTCGTTCGATGGATTCCTTCTTTTCTTTGATGAGTTTTATAGAATCGATGTGTTCATCCGCGCGACCGTTTCCAAATATTTGATGGACTCGCATGTCTCGGAGTAATCCACCCAATTGTGTTGAGTTTAATTTCTCGATTAGATTTTTGATATTCTTTTTGAAAATTGAATTTTGCTTTGGTTTGCGCTTGGATCGCAGAGTTCGTCTAATACCAAAATCTGATCGAATCGGTACCCTCGAGGATGTCATTTTAATCACAAACGTTTGATTTCTTTATATTGACCCACGTAAAAAAACGACGCGGAGCGTTTTTAGCGCGCGACCAGTTGAAATCGTCCGCGAAATCACGTAATCTTTCGGGAACATGTCTCACATATGTAATAACGTCCTTTATAATCTTATATGTCGTTGTGGCCATGAACGCGTAGTAGATCATCTCGGGTTGATATAACCACCACATTCGTATATGTGACACATGTCCATTTTTTTTATCTTGATTTAATACAGGATGAATTTAACCGATCTAAACGATGTTCCACACAAGGTTCAATATATTACCATTGATTCTGTTCATGTAAAACCACATACTGGAACGGAGCCATCAAATTCGCGCCACACACCCATGACACTCGATCTAGATTTGAATTCTAACATTCATTTCGAAGGCATGACAGATGTCATCGGTTTAAAAGTCGTCGAAGCGTATTTCATGCAAGTCGGTGGCTCTGGAACTCGAGACAGTGGGATCGCAAGACTCATAGATATCGTGTGCCCCCAGATTCCCACAGCCGCGCAGTTGTTAACGACTAGGGGACATATATTGGCGCGGTGCCCACTCGAGAATAACGCGGTCCAACAGAACGACGATTATGCATTCGATAAACAGGCAAAGCTCATGACACGTAAAACAAATTATTTTAACCCCATCGCGATCAAACGCTTAGATTTTTCATTCTATCAGCTTGCTGGACACGATACATATCAAGGTCTAGTCAATTCGCGTGAATGGTCTATTACATTAGAGATCACGACGATCGACACGAAAGAGAAACCAAGAAATAAAGATAAACAAACACTCGACGCGTTACATCTCTTGATCGATAGAATCGATAATTTGAATC
>Ga0207992_1000792_pt1 | contig 15275 bp, 20 predicted proteins | sample ETN02SmetaG_FD_185788 | JGI IMG/M metagenome (GOLD analysis project Ga0207992, IMG submission 185788) | Marine microbial and viral communities from oxygen minimum zone, Eastern Pacific Ocean - ETNP2014F10-02SV255 (SPAdes) (version 2) | ecosystem: Environmental > Aquatic > Marine > Oceanic ...
TAGATGTACGGGTTGTAGATATAAGTTTTTCATTAGTATCTAATAGAGTTACTTCTGCGTCACCCACAATGACACCATTACCATATGCGACTTTTCCAATTATTGAATATTTATCTTTTATTTCCTCAAGTAATGTATCGCTTTGAGCGGCAACAATTGTTGAGTCTTGAGCATTTAATGATATTTGAAAAAAATGAATAAAAAGTACAATGAATGTTTTTTTATGCATTTTGCAAATTAAATGGTTCGTTTTTTCCAATATAGACATCATGACAATAGAATGAAATTATCGTAATTTTACATGATGAATAATAGAAAAGTTTATAGTTCACTATTTATTTATTTCCTTCTGAGTGGAATCATTTTTGCTCAACCCAAATTAAATGTTCAATTAGGAGGTGGATTTTTCAACCCAAAATTTATTGGTTTGGATCCAGATTCAAATACTGTTCTTCCATCAGGGAGTTTATTATCAAAAAATTTGTTATTGAATTGGGGTGTTCGATATCAAATATATCATAATATGCGCTTAGGTTATACGCAATCACATTCATTGCATTTTGGTAAAATTGGCAGTTCAAACTATACTCGAAATATCGCTTTCCGATCAATAAGTTTTGAAACGTTTTACTACATTCGAGAAAGAATGGAATTAAACTTTACGCTTGCACCGATGATCAATAAAGGGAAGATATCAATTAAGGATGAAAAACCATCTGAAGATATGGATACGCTTTTGAATAGCTATAATAACTCTAGCGTTAATCTTTCTACTGGCGGTACGATGGAGAAAACATGGTTGGGCTTTGCAAGTCATGTTGGATTAAGATATTATTTTTCTAGTTTACTTTCTGTTGAGGGAAAAATTGGTTATTATAATTCTAGTTATAAAGAAAATAATTGGAAATTAGAAGGTGAGAAGGTCACAGGACCAAAAATGAAAATTAAAGAGTTACCAGTAATTCAATTTAATCTAATAATTGGTCTTTAAATAGAATGATTCGAATAACTAAGCTATATATACTATTTCTATCTTCTGCAGTATTTGTTTTTTGCCAAGAAACTGTTTCGACTGATGAGGAATTAAAGAAAGATGTGGAATGGATAGGAACTTGTCAGACAGATGTAATAGAGAATGCAGAATTAAACGGTCTTAATTCTTTGAATTTGAAAGAAAAGATTAAATATTATATAGATACTTTTCGTTGCGAATATAAAAGCGAAGCGAAAAGAGTTCATCGTCATATAGATGAAGAACAGTTAAAAGATGATGCTTCAAATTCTGGAGTATTTTTTGGAAAATCGGGCAGTATAGCATACTGTACTGTTGCCCTACTTCTATATTTGACATTGGTATGAAATTAAATAAAAAAAATAATATTAAATTTTTAGCAATATTGACATTCTTTTGTCTTTCTTATGGTCAATCATTTAGTACTGATAATTATAAAACTACTTTGCGAATGAAATTAGCAATTGATAAAAACCCTGCATTGTATTTAGACGAGCCATTATCTGCGGATTTAGAAAAAATTCATAAAGCATGTAAAGTATATATTTACTTAAATGAAAAAAAAATTGATAAAGAGTTGATTCACCTTAGTGGAAATGAAATTAAAATGTCAGTTGAAAAGATGAATAAAAAAATATATAACCCAAATTTGCCAAAAAAGACCAAACGAAATATTCGATATCATTATTTTTCGGTTGGCAGAGATTGAATGAAGTCATCGCCTAATTCATCTATTATGATCTTAGATATTGCCTCTGCAATTTCATCATCTTTCATTCCTTTGGATTTTAATTCTCCCCAAGACTTTTCCATTGTTTCTAAATCTTTTTCATTTGAGAATATTTCATCTAGAACAATTGTAGGGACATTGAAATCCCTCAATCGTTGAAACATGTTCATTTTTTTGATTTCCATAGTAAAAATTAAAACGATCTAGTTATAGAGTAAAAGGAGTACTTCCATGGATAAGCATATTAAGACGATTTATGGATTATTAATTATTGGGTTTTTGACATTATCAATTCAACTATGGTTTCAAACCAAAGCAATTAATGATTTAAATACTAAAATGGAGGCTGTAAGAGAATTATTATTCAGATTTGCTTAATTGATTTATAAATAAAAAAACCTAATTTTGGCCTCGATATTTCAATGAAAAATTATATGGCGTCGTACCCAAGTGGTCTAAGGGATCGGTTTGCAAAACCGCCATTCGCCGGTTCGAATCCGGCCGACGCCTCAACAAATGTGCCCGGGTGATGGAATTGGTAGACATGACGGACTTAAAATCCGTTGGCTGAATAAGCCGTGGCGGTTCGAGTCCGCCCTCGGGCACTTTGATTTTGACCCTAAATGATTATCGAGAAACCCACTTTAAACGTGGGTTTTTTGTTTAAACTATTATGTCGTTAGTTCGCCTCGGCAATTATATTATATGTTAGTGAACCTGATTATTATTTATAGTATAATTGTAGTTCAAATAGAAAGGGAAAAAAATGAGAAGTAAAAGAATAATAAATAAATTCATGATTAATTTTGTATTTATTTTTTCATTATTTATGATTTCATGTGATAATTCTCAAGATGGAAACTATATTGAGTGGGGAAGTGATAATGAAATCGCAGACGATTTGATCTTTAGAGGAATGTTTCATTATTATAATATAGAACTTGAAATGGCTTTATCTTATTTCAAAGCTGCCGTAGATCATGATTCTACTAGTTTTGCTTCATATGTAATGTTGGGTTGGATGACTCCAGCTGGAGAGATTAGAGATGAATATATAAAAAAGGCCAAGAAATATGTTAAAGGAAAGAATGAAACATCAAATTTATTTGTTTCAATGTTTGATCTTCCAAGCGGTGAAGGTCTAAGAGAGAGAAGACATAAAGTATGGTCGGAAATGCGTGAATTAGAGCCCAATGGAAAATTTATTCATTATTTCTATGCATTAACAAAACCTACTTTGGAAGAAAGAATGGCAGAACTTGAATTATTAATGAATGAATTAAAATCATCAGGTAGAGGATATGGTCATATCTTAAATAGATTGGCTTACATGAACTATGGAAAAGGTGAAAAATCAAAAGCTAAGAATTATTTTGATGAATATTTAGCAGTTTATCCAGGCAATAATTCAAATGACTCAATGGGTGAATACTATTTTAATGAAAAAGATTATAAAACATCTTTAAAATATTATGAAAAATCACTGGAACATTTTTCCCAAAGTAGATCCGGCATAGATAAGATCAAAGAAATCAAGACTTTGATGGAAAAATAGTTTTTAGCTATTTCATATTATTTAACGATAAATAAACGAATATAAAAAGGTAAGAGGGTTTAATTATGAATAAAAAATTAAAATTAATTGCAATCATTAATGCATTAATGATTACATCATGTACTACAACAGTTGACGATGATGGCGTTGCATCATCTGGGAAATTTATGCCAGGCGATGATAATAAATTAAATGGCAATTCATATGTTTTAGCTGATGATAAATATATGGATTTGGTTCAAGCCTCAACAGATGCTTATAATGCAAAAGATTGGGACAAAATGAAATCTCTTTATAATGATGATTTTGCAGAGTGGGGTAATGAAAGTATGCCCAAATACTTTGATGAAATGGAATCATTGAATATGAAAATTTTCGCAATGCTCCCGATTCATTTAAAAGGCGATGATAAGAAAATGGTATTTACTTGGTCTACTGAAGATAGAAAGTGGAAAAATGGAGCTAAGGAAAAAGTTAATCTTTTTGAAATTTATAATGTAAATGACGAAGGCAAGTTAATGGGGTGGAATCAGTGGTATAACCCAGTTTCAAATCCAGAATTCACAGATCATGGTTTGCCTCGTGGAGGTAAGTTTATTGGGCAAGATGAAGACAATCAATATGCTGGAAGGCCTTTCGTTTTTTCAAATAGAGGCGAAGTTGAAATAATGGAAAAGTTTTTTGAAGCAGCTAACAATATGGATGTTGATGGATTTATGAAGTACACTACTGATCCTTTCACTTTCAATGGGCAAGAACTCTCTATGAAGGATGTTAAAGAGCTATTTGCAGCAAGAGAATCACAAGAATGGAAACCATGGGCAATGTTACCTATAAAAATTGATAACACTGATCCAGCTTCCGGTGTCATAGTGTATTCAACTGCTAAAGTTGTTCTTAAAAACGGAAATACCTGGGAAGCCGAAGTATCTGAAACTTATTTCTTTGATTTAGATGGTAAAATCAGTGCAGTTAGTCAATTTTCAAGAAATATTCCAGATTCTGATGAAGACGAGAATGAAGATTAATAATTGATAATCATAATCAAGTATATAAAAAAAGCCTCTTTACAGAGGCTTTTTTTATATTATCTCCAACTTTAATTTAAAGTTGTTTGAGTTGTCCCTGATCCACCTGATACTGGTGACCAATGTGATGCTCTAATTTTCCATGTTCCACCTTCTTTAACTAAAACCTGCGTTACGCGTGTTAAATAATGTGATACAGCAGGTGCACCTTCAGGTTTCATTGATCCTTCAGAATAATACATAGCTACTGCTGCCTTTTTTGGCACAAGGACTATTACTTCAATATGTTTAAAGTCAATATTCATGTAATCATATTTATCTGGCCTTCCGCCCGATTCAATTTCTTGCATTAGGCCGCCACTAGACCAAAACTCTAGAGCTCCCTTTGCTGAGTATTCATCAGCAGTCTGATTATTTTTTTTAGCATAAGCATTATTTGCTAAAAGCTGTTTTATTATATCTTCTTTGTCCCCAGCAATTAATTGTGCCGGATTAATTATAATTAATCCAAACAAAATCAATAATAATTTTTTCATTTAATACTCCTTTTATTTGTTTATTTGATCCATAATATAAATCAATCTTATGATTTTAAAGAAATTTAATCCGTGAATATTTTGTTTTATATTTCTATTAATATGAAGGTTCTATTGACACTATTTATGGGTATTATAGCTATTCAAGCTCAAAAAATTGATATCTATTCACGCCCATTTCAGGCAGATCCAGATTTTAATATCGATGTGCAGCATTATGATATAAACTTAAAGATTTATGATCATATAAAATCTTTTACTGCAAAAACATCTGTTGAATTCCAAGTTTTAAAGCCTTATTTAAATGAAATTGAACTAAAAGCCGAAACATTTAGAGTAACGAGCGTTTATGATGGTGCCGATCAATTAAATTTTTCTCAGAGAGATGGATCAATATGGATTCAACCAATTGAAGAACCTAAAATTGGCGAAGAATTAAAGTATACTATTTCATATCAGTCTGATGGTAAGGTTGCAGATCCATCTGAGTTTGGAATGGGAGGAGTTAAAGTATTAGGCTTAGGGTTCTTTGATGAATCAGAAGATAACCCAGCCCTAGTTCAAACTCATTCTTTCCCAGAAGGGGCTAGGCATTGGTTCCCAAGCAATGATCACCCAGCGGATAAAGCAACAAGCAAAATCACCACTACCGTTCGTTCTGATTGGAAAGTATTGTCAAACGGAATTTTAACTTATAGTAAGACTAATTGGAAAAAATTACCTAATGGTATGAATATTAGATCTGTAGGAAGTGGCGATTCAACAACATATACTTGGGAATTAGATCTTCCGAATTCTACATATCTATACGTAATGGTTGCGGGTCCGTTTAAAGTAATTAAAGATAATTATAAAGATATACCTATGAATTATTGGGTTTATCCAAAAGATTTTGATAATGCAACCCGTTCATTCAATCGTACTCCTGAAATAATGGCATTTTTAGAAAACGAATATGGTGTACCCTTTCCTTGGCCTAAAATGGATCAGATTACGATACCTGGTATAGGTGGTGGAGCTGAAAGCACTACTGCTACGATTTTAGGTCATAGTACGATACATGATGAAAAGGCAGAAAAAGATTTTCCAAGCCATTGGTTAGTTGCCCATGAAGCTGCCCATCAATGGTGGGGGGATTATATCACAATGGCAAATTGGCACCATGCATGGTTGAATGAATCTTTCGGCACTTATGGTGAATATTTATACAGTTCTTATCTATATGGAGAAGATGAAAGACAAATCAATTTGTGGAAGAAAAAACAAAGTTATTTCAGAGAATATCAAAATAAGTATTCTAGGCCAATGGTTCACCCGTATTGGAAATATCCTAATCAAAACTTTGATAGCCACATTTACCCACGTGGGGCTGCAGTGCTTCATATGTTGAGACAAATCACAGGAGATGAAAATTTCAAAAAATTCCAGAAAGAATTTTTAACAAATTTTAGATTTGGAAACCCATCTACCAATGATTTGATTCGAGCTGTAAATGATGTGACTTCATCAGATATAAATTGGTTTTTTGACCAATGGGTTTTAAGTGCTGGTCACCCCCAAGTTCAGGTTAGTTCAAGGTGGGCTGATGGCGAATTGACTATATTTATAAATCAAACACAACAAGGTAGAAATACACCGTTTATCTTTGAGATGCCAACTGAAATTGCATTTTATTACAAAAATCGTACTGAGAAAAAAACAATATTTATCGATCAAAGAAAGAATCTGTACAATTTTAAATTAAAGTATAAACCTATATTTGTCCGATTAGATCCAAATAATGATCTATTAATTGAAGTGGATCAAGAATTATCTAGAGATGCACTTTTAATTCAATTAAAACGTGACAATGTAATAGGTAGAATGGATGCTGCTAATAATTTATCTGATCATCTACAAGATTCACAAGTTCTGAAACAATTAAAACGGACTGCATACTATGATAAATCATGGTTCGTTCGGCAAGCATGCTTAAAAGTTATCTCAAGTGAGGTAACTTTTAAAGAATGGACAGTTGCCTATGATAGAGAAAAAAATAGTCAGCCAAGAAAAACAATTATAACAGAAATGGCTACTAATTATCCAACAGAGGCAGCTGATTTTATAAGAAATAAAATATCCAATGATAATAGTTACATAGTCCAAGCAGAAATGGTAAAGCAGTTAGGTATTGTAGGCAATCAATCAGATGTTAAATTAATTAATAAGTATGCTCAAGAATGGTCACCTAGGCATATTATCGATAGGGCTGCTAAGCGTGCTATCTCATCGCTTCAAGGGGAATAAAATCTCCTTAAAGCTTAATAAAATATTATTATTATATATATCTAGTATCATATTTGTATTTGCTCAATCAAGGGTAGATGGGCGCGTAACTGATAAAGAGAGTGGAGAACCTTTGGTTGGGGTAAATATATTCTTTTCTAAAACTACCTGGGGGACAACAACAGATAATAATGGTTTTTACTCGATAAAAAATATTCCTTATGGCAAATATGAAATGATTATTTCAATGATAGGATATCAGCTAATAAAACAAGATGCATTCGTATTTGATAATGAACGAATATCCATGAATTTCCGATTGATCCCTGAACCTATTCAAATGAATGAAGTCATTGTAACTGCTAAATCAAATAAAAGATGGAAGAAAAATTTGGCAATTTTTGATCGCGTGTTTTTAGGTGAGAGTAAAAATGGTAGGGCCTGTAAAATACTAAATGAATATGTCCTATCATTCAAAATTGAGGGAGGTGCTTTACACGCAACAGCTAGTCAGCCACTAGAAATAGAAAACAGTAGTTTAGGTTATAGAATAAAATATTATCTAGATGAATTCACTGTTGATAATTCTTATATACGATATGCTGGCGATTCCTTTTTTGTTAAAATGGAGCCAAAATCTGAACGCCAAAGAAGGAAATGGGAAAAAAATCGCAAAGTTGCCTATAAAGGATCTCTAAGGCACCTCCTTACAACATTAGGAGACCGTTTTAATGCACGATTTAATATTCAAGATGATGAAGTAGCTCAGAAATGGAATTGGTCAATGATAGCTGGTCGTAGAAAAGATCCATTAATTAAAGAAGGATTTGATATTTTTATTAATCCATCCTTTGATAGAAATTATGATAGAACTAGGTTTCGCCCTATAAAGATGGATACTCTTGTTTTCCAAGGTAGCCATCCTGAAAATCTTCTATTATCTTTTACAGGAAAAATGTTATTTAGATATCGATATGAATCAGAAGAATTAAACTATACTATGAATAATAGGTTTAGGACACAACCTCATGAGCAAACATCATTTATTCTTTTAAAGAAGGGGATTGTGTCATTTGATAGAAAAGGAAGATACTTCGACCCATTTATGATTGAACAACAAGGCTATAGCGCATGGGAGAGGGTAGGTGACCAGCTTCCTTTTGATTATGAACCCAAATGATATTTTAATTAGACTTCCCTTTTTATTTTCTCAAACCTAAATTGGGATATCATTTCAGCATTAATAAGAAAGTGCCTATGAAACTAAAACAATCCATTTATTCTCTTGCCGTCTCAACTTTATTAATGAGTTGTAGTGCAAATAAAATTGTTTTCCCAACACAAATAGAATATTCAACAGACTCACAAAGAGTCGTAGATACATTCATTCCATATATACAGTCAATGGGCTACACTGTTTTAAATCCTATGGATACTAGAATGACTATGCAGGGGCCAAGTGGGTTCATGACTGCAGAGTATATTGAAACCGATTGGTTTAAGACAGGTGTGCGAGATCAAGCCACTGGCAATGAATTTATTGTAAAACAGAAAGTTTGGATTCTGGTAGATTCTCCAGTGATAACCGTTGAAACAGTGTATGGATATTTAGATGGTGAAGAAATGATTGTTTTCGAAAGCGCACCGCCAGCACTTTATAGTGCCGTTAAAGCACTCCCCGAAGGATTAAATAATCTCGTTTCATCAAAAGCTTTATAAGTAAGTAATGAGATCTAAAAAAGAGAAGGACTCTGTTGATAAATTTTCTGAATTACTTAATGATAGCTCATTCCACTTCAAAAAAGGTATAAATACTTTTTTTGATGGTGTTGCAAAAAATATTGAATCGTTATTGGGTCCATCTAAAGATGGTCAGAAAAAATCTGATGATAAGTAGCAAAATGCGGCTATGTGACGTAGGTCACAAGTGAAAATTATGCTATTGAACTATCGTTGCTTATTAACTAATTTTCAATTAATTAATGGCTCATAGTGAACCAAAAAGGAGAATAATATGAATCGTATCTTAAAAACTTTTGCTCTTTTTCTACTCGTTTCAACAGTTTCTTTTGTTTATGCGCAAAATGAACTTGATGACGATGTAAATAAAGGCAGTGGAAAATCAGTAGTTAAGGATAACGCAGGAAGTGGTGTTAAATTAGATGGAGTGAAAAAAGATGGCGGAGCTAAAAAACCTGCTGCAGCAAAAATGGAAAGTCATGAAAAAGGCAAATCTGGTGTTGCAAAAGACATGAAATCAACAAAAGGCAGCTTCTGGAAAAGTCTTTTTGGCGGTAAGAAAGCTAAAAAGGAAGACGATCCTAACTAAAATTATCTAAAGATAATTCTATATTAAATAGGGCGAATAATCGCCCTATTTTTTTTATCTCTATTTATTGTAAAATCTCAATTGAAATAAAGGAATAACATTTCATGATTCTTAGAATACTATTTGCTTTAACAATCATTTCATCGACAATTCACGCTCAATTTGAGCATGATTTATCAGGAGGTTATTCTGGTAGAGGTGGTAATACAGATTTTCAGTATTGGAATATTTCCTACGCACTTACTTCCTATGGGGACATTAACTTAGGTGCTACTGTATTAAAAGACTCTGAATTTTTGCTCGCTTTTGAAAAAAATAATGCAACCTGGGCAGGTATTGAAAATTACTACAATGATCAACATATCACATTGAAATTTGATTTATGGGCTAATGGTAATATATCTCCATTTCTTATCGCTGAATCTTCCTTTGATGATGCTCTTGGTATTAAAAGTCGCTCTAATTATGGATTAGGTGCTAAATGGCGCGTTCTTGGAGATTTACTTTCTGTCAGTGCAGCTTTTTTATCTGAAGAAGAAGAAATTGTGGGACAGAATAGTATTCACCTTTATGCGGATTATGGTGATTCCCTTGGAGTAACTGCTTACAAAGATAATGATGATCTAAAGCCAGTTAAATATAGTAGGATCTCTATTAGGCCTAAGTTAAAACTTCCTATAGGTGAAAATTTTTATTATCAGTCCGAATATTATTATAAACCTGCTGGTGATGATGTTCTAACGGACTTCAGAAATACATTCACAATTAAAACTGCTGAAGAATGGTTAAATATAGTTATCAAGTACAATGTTAAAAATGATGCACAACCTGCACCTAAGGTTTTTATGCAATACGATCCAAAATATTATACTGAAGGTCAAAAAATTACTTTTGCCAACCCAGGAAAGGGCAGTGCGAGTTTGCCAAGTATTGATAGAGATTTAGCTCAGTCTGAGAAAGACGGCTATGGTCAATATTATATTAATAACTATAAAGCCGCAGATACCAGGATTTCCATAGGTATCAGTATCACTTTTTAAGTTTTTATTTAATAGATAGCTGCCTTAGACGCTCAAATAAAATCGCACTTACAGCAGCAGATACATTTAGAGAATTGATTTCACCTTGCATGGGTATACTTGCTTGAAAGTCACTATTTTCTAAATTCAACTTTTTTATTCCGCGACCTTCACTACCAACTATAATTAGTATTTTCCCTTTATAGTCTATTTCATACCAATTTTTTGATTGGATACCATTTTCAACTGCAGTTATCCAAAAATCTTCTTTTTTAAGTTGTGTTGCAGTTTGATTCAAATTAGATACTATATGAAAAGGCAATTGAGTGAATGCACCTTGGCTAACTTGCAAGACGGTATCTGTAATACCACAACTAGAGTGTTTTGAAATTATGATGCCATCTATTCCTGCACATTCAGAGGTACGAATAATTTGCCCTAAGTTTTGAGGGTCTTCAATTCCATCTAGCGCAAGTAAGCAAATATTGCCAGTTTGTTTTTTGTATGAAGGTAGATCGCAATCAATCATACCAGAAAATCTTACAACAATACCTTGTGTCCGCCATTGGTGAAAGTTTGATTTAAACTGAGCTGAGGAGAGAACTTTAATATGGCCACCATGGTAACCAAGAGCATGCGTAATCTTCCCATCTTTTTCCGCTGGGCTACCAGATTGGATAATTATTTCTATTATTTTGTATTTTTTTGATTCTAGTACCGCAGCGCATCCATTTATACCAAAAATAGTATGATGATCTTTTCTCATTAAGTTGAATATAATAATAGAATGCATCCATTGATTGAAACAATTGTATGAAAAACTTTAATTTCATATTTGTAATTAAGGATTATTAATGGAAACAAAAGAGTTCGATCAATTGTCAACCGAACATTTCGGCGTTAAAAAGGGTGCAAAGTTTAGAACAGTAAAATTTCACCATGAAGTTCATGGTGATTTAGAAGAGGGTGTAGAATTAATTTTAGATAGCATTGCTCATTATCCCACACGTTATTTATTTAAGGATGAGAATGGTAAAGTGTGGACTCTTCCAATTCATTCAGTTGAAATAATTAGTGAATAATTCTGATCTATTATCCTAAGCTTATACCAGCATCTGATCGAGCAATTTTAGTTAAATTTGGAGATTCAATTACTAAAGACCTGCACAAGCAGGTTTTTTCTTTTACAAAATATCTTTTGAGCCATCCAAAAGATGAAATTATCAATATTCACCCAGCATATAATTCAGTAATGGTTTCACTATCAAATTCAGCTCAATTAGATCAAACCAATACATATTTACAAGAAGTGCTTTCTCAGTATGATATTGAAACTGAATGTGGATCAAGAACTGTAGAAATTCCTTTAGTCTATGGCGGTGAATATGGCCCCGATTTAAAGCGTATTGCCAATTATTCGAGCAAGAGCGAATCTGAAGTGATTAAGCTCCATTCTGAGGCAATATACACTGTTAACTTTATTGGGTTTTCTATTGGGTTTCCCTACTGCAGTGGTATGGATGAGTCAATTTCAACTCCTAGACTTGAGACTCCTAGAAAATTAGTTGACGCGGGTTCTGTCGGTATAGCTGGAAATCAAACGGGTATTTACCCTTTATCCTCACCCGGAGGTTGGAACTTAATTGGTAAAACACCCAAAACGATATTTAATACGAAGAATCCTGAGGATAGCTATTTAAAAATGGGAGACAAAATTCGTTTTATTTTGATTACAGATGAAGAATTTCAAAGGATTTCTTCTTGAGTATAGAAATACTTAATCCTGGGCTTCAAACTACCATACAAGACCTTGGTAGGAATGGATATAGTCATTATGGTGTTTCTTCATCTGGTGCAGCAGATGATTTATCTTTTAGATTAGGCAATCTAATAGTCGGAAATAAAGAAAATTTAGCAGCTATAGAAATGACATTGGTGGGAGGTGAATATAAATTTAATAGCGATGCTAATATATCACTAACAGGTAGCAAGTTTGATGCAAAAATTGATGGTGAATCTTTACATTTTTATAAGAATATATTTATTCAATCAGATCAAGTGTTATCTATTGGCCAAACGACGCAAGGCTCACGTTGCTATCTATCTGTAAGAGGGGGAATTGATATCAAGAATGTGTTATCTGCTAACACCACTCATCTAACTTCTAAAATGGGAGGTTTGAATGGAAGATCTTTAAAAAAAGATGATATATTAAAAATAGGTGATGACCAGAAATCATTAAATCCAATCAAATTTAATAAACTACTTGATATAGATATGTCTAAATTACTAATAATAAATGGTTTACAAAATAATTATTTATCAAAATCCTCTTGGAAAAATTTTCTCAATCAAGAGTATATTGTCTCTAATTTATCAAATAGAATGGGCATTCGATTGGAAGGTAGTCCTCTAAAATTAGACAATGAAAATGAAATAATTACTGAGGGTGTTCCACTGGGAGCAATTCAATTGCCAAGTAATGGATGTCCAATTATTTCTTTTGTTGAACATCAAACAACTGGAGGATACCCCAAAATTGCTAATGTAATATCGTCTGAGCTGCACAAAGTAGGGCAATTAAAGCCAGGTGATAAATTTCAATTTGAATTGGTATCATTAGAAAAAGCAGAAACACTTCGACATGAGCGAGAAATCTATGTAAAGTGTATGACAGATCATGGATAGTTCTTTAGCGATACTTATAACCCTTATTTTTTATAAAGTAATTTTAATTATCATTGGTATTTGGGCAAATCGTAGAACAAATAATACATCTGATTACTTCCTTGGCGGAGGTAAACTAGGTCCTTGGGTTGCTGCGTTAAGCGCATCTGCAAGTTCATCTTCTGCCTGGACACTGTTAGGCGTTAGTGGTGCTGCATATTTATGGGGTTTACCTGCGATTTGGTTGTTCCCTGCAACCTTGTCAGGATTTATTATTAATTGGCTCTATATAGCACCTCGATTAAGCTCATATGGTCGTAAGATAAATGCTTTGACGTTGACGGATGTCTTGGCAACAGATCAAAATGGAGAATCTATTCGATTAATCCGCTGGATAGCATCAAGTATCATCTTATTTTGTTTTATATTTTATATAGCATCCCAATTTGACGCAGCTGGTCAATCATTTCAATCTACTTTTGGTATAAAGAAAAATATAAGTATCCTGATTGGAGCTACTATTATCCTATTATATACTTTATTAGGTGGGTTTTGGGCTGTGAGCGTGACTGACACACTTCAGGGTGTCATGATGGCCATATCAGCAATCATTCTACCAATTGTTGCAATAATTCATGTTGGACTAAATGATATCCTAAGTAATCTATCTAATCAAAGCTTATTTTTATCCCCTGCTGGCTTTGGAGGAATTATTTCATTAGGATTTATTCTTGGCACTATGGGAATTGGAATTGGTTATCCCGGCCAACCACATGTTGTAAATAGATTTTTAGCAATTAAGCCTGGTCAAAGTATTAAAGATGGAAGAAAGATTGCCATTGTATGGGCTCTAATAATATATCCTGGGATGATATTATTAGGTTGGGCAGGCAGATTATTGGTTGATATTCCTAAAAATGAACAAATCCTCATAGAAATGAGCAACCAACTACTGCCTCCAGTAATTGCAGGTATAATTTTAGCATCAGTTCTATCAGCAATAATGTCTACAGCTGACAGTCAACTTTTAGTTGCTGCATCAAGTATTAGTCATGATTTGAAAGGTAAAAATGATGAGTTTAGCTTGAAAGATACTAGAATAGTTGTCGCAGTTATTTGTGTCTTAGCAGTGGCAATGGCAATTTTTGTTGATAAAACTATTTATAGCAGAGTTTTATTTGCTTTTTCAGCCATGGGTTCCGCTTTTGGCCCTCTACTTATTGGTCGTTTGAATGGTAATGTAGCTTCAAAATATGCTATAATTGCAATGTTAGTTGGATTTTTCGGAACCTTAATATTTTACTATTCAGACCTAAAGCCAGAGGGAAATCCTTTTGAAAGGATTTTACCATTCGTAACTTCTTGCTTGATAGTTTATACTGGAATGAAGAAAGGATGAGCATGGATATTAATTCAGATATGGGTGAGCTAAATACTCTTTTAGCCGATGGTACTTATGAAAAACTTATGAATCATGTAACATCTATCAATATCGCTTGCGGAGGTCATGCAGGTGACCCGGAAATGATGGGCGCAATGCTTTCATTGGCAAAAGATAAAGATGTTCATATAGGTGCACACCCAAGTTATCCCGATAAGGAAAATTTTGGGAGAGAAGAGATGGAAGACATTGACCCTAACGAATTATTGGACTCAATTCGGGATCAAATAGAAGCTTTAGTTGATGTAGCCTCTGAGTATGAAATGGAATTAACTCATGTGAAGCCACATGGCGCACTTTATAATCTTGCAGTTAATAATGAAGAAGTATCTCAAACAATTGCCGAAGCTATTATTGATGTAGATTCTTCATATAAAGCAGTTGGATTGGCAGGCTCCAAAATGTTAACTGTTTTTGACGCATTAGGACTAGATACAATATCTGAAGGGTATGTTGATCGTGTTTATGAGGCAGATGCTACACTAAGAAGCCGCAAGCATGATAATGCACTTATTACTGATCCACAAAAAGCTGCAGATCAGATGAAAGAAATGTTAAATGGAAATATTATTGCTGTAGATGGTTCATCAGTTCCAATAAATATAACCAGTGTATGTGTTCACAGTGACACCCCCAACGCTGTTGATATTGCTGAAGCATTAAAAAAACAGTTACAGTAATTTATTTGAATTT
>Ga0207992_1000795_pt1 | contig 15263 bp, 15 predicted proteins | sample ETN02SmetaG_FD_185788 | JGI IMG/M metagenome (GOLD analysis project Ga0207992, IMG submission 185788) | Marine microbial and viral communities from oxygen minimum zone, Eastern Pacific Ocean - ETNP2014F10-02SV255 (SPAdes) (version 2) | ecosystem: Environmental > Aquatic > Marine > Oceanic ...
TACGGTCAGTTTGTAAACTGGCATACTCCTTGTGGAGTTCGCACCCTATGTATGATCTACTTAGTTTCTTGGCCACCATTGCAGTGGTCCCACTACCCATAAAGGGATCTAATATGATATCACCCTGCTCCGAACCTGCTAGTATGCATGGTTCAATGAGATCAGGTGGATAACATGCGAAGTGTGCTCCCTTAAATGGTTTATTGGTCACTGACCAGACACTACGCTTATTCTTCTTAGGGTATGATTTGGAAAGACCACTATGTGGCTGCAACCCTGTCCCTTTATTATGATACTTCCCTTGAGTTCTATCTCTCGTACCCCAGTCTTTAGCTGGTTCTTTGATTGCTTCATTGTCATAATAATATCGTTTGTTCTTACTTAATAGAAAGACATACTCATGTGACTTAGTACATCTATCCTTCACTGATTCAGGCATAGGGTTTGGTTTATGCCATATTATATCCTGCCTGAGATACCATCCATCAGCACGTAATGCAAATGCTAACATCCAAGGGATACCAATTAGATCCTTTTCTTTTAAACCTGGTAATATATTACCACGACGAGGACATGCCTGAGGTAAATCTTGTGATGTATTACTAACTGTCTGCTGTACTAATGCTTGACCTTTACCTGGTCTATAATTGTAATAACTATCACCCATGTTCAACCATAGTGTACCATCTTCAGTTAATACATCACGTACCTTACTGAATACTTCCACCAAGTTATTAATATATTCTTCTGGTGTATCTTCCTGACCTATCTGTGCATCTTCACCACCATAGTCACGGAGACCATAATAAGGTGGAGATGTAACACACATTCGTGGTTGTTCTGCTATACCAACAGTAATCTCTGCACGTAAGGTACCAAGAGATTTACGGCAGTCACCGAATAATACTGTATCTCTCATACAAACTTCCTTAGTTGTTTGAGTATGTACTTGTATGCTGTTACTATATCACCTTCATCCTTACGGAATAGATCCTTATCGAATCGTTCTTTCGTTCCCTTCTTCCACAATCTCATATTGTCTGGACTGAGTTCGTCAGCAAGGTAGAGATCACCATGAGCATCGTAACCAAATTCAAGCTTAAAATCAACGATATCAATACCACATAGAGTGAAGAGAGATTGAAGGACATTGTTTATCTCCAGTGTTTGTTCAATTAAGGGCTTAGTGTCAATCCCCATAAGCTTAACGCGATCAGGAGTGAGTAAAGGATCATTCTTACTATCATCTTTGAGGAAAAATTCTACAATTGGTGGATTAAATAGCGTGCCCTCCGATAGTGTAGTAGTTTTAACCACACTACCAGCAGCTATATTCCTGCATATTACTTCCACTGGTAAGATTGTCAACTTCTTGCATAACATTCTAGTCAGTGAAGGCGCATCAATATAGTGTGACTTAATACCATGTGATGCTAACTTCTCAAATAGAAGCGCAGATATAAGACAACAGGTTGCACCCTTGTCTTTTATGTAGTCCTCCTTTGCACCATTTCCCGCAGTTACTCTATCATGAAAGTCTATGAGTACTTTATCAGCCTCACCTGCTACTTCATACACAGTTTTAACCTTACCCTCCAATATTGGTGGGTGTGGTATCACCATCCTATGCAGTTTGTTTGGATTGCTTTGAGGATTAGCTGTGATCATAATGTTGAATTCAGGTTGGTACAGTGGTACATCATCTCCTTTTATAAACTTAGTCCACTTTAGTGTCATTCTTTCTGCGCGGCACTTGTATTTCCCATGATCCACCCTGCAGAGTTACCATTTCAAACTCCTTCATTGCCTTCTCTCTTCTGGTTAACTCCGCTTCCCAACCTGGTGGGGGTGAAATCTCACCATAATGAGGGCGTGGATCATCGCCTTCAGGATTATTAATACCAGCAGCATCACAATAATCCCAGATAGCTTGATCTACCTGAGAGTAAATACTGTCTAATGTCATACCAGTGCGTAAGTGATGCGCTATCTCATCGACCTGTTCCTCTCTAAGACAGTGATCAGGATGAAGAGCGTCACAAACAGGGATTCTTGCTTCGATAAGCTCATTGATGTTAATTCTAATTTCATAGTCTCTGTATACTGGCATGGACTTTAATACTAATGTGAACGGGATAGATGGGATTTGAACCCACGACCTCTGCCGTGACAGGGCAGCGTTCTAAACCACTGAACTACTATCCCAGAAGGGGTCTAGAAGACCCCTGAAGGGGTCTATCTGATGTAAAGGTATGAACCTGCCCAATCTGCATTGAAGCAGCATTTCTCATAAGAGGTCTCATCTAATAGGTTGTACCTAACGATGTCTGCTGGTCCTCTCCATGAGGCAGGTTTGAACACATCACCAGTGACTTTATCTATGAAAGCATGTACGCAACTATCATCATGGATGATCTTAAAGTACTTGCGTCCTGCCTTGATAGAGAACTTAGCATGGTCTCCATTAGGGTATCTGCGGTTATAATCCGCTTCGAGACACTTGATCAAGTTCTCAGCACGCTCTGCTACAGGGTTGAAGAGAGTTTTGGTCATGGGTCTCCGTTTGTATGTACCTAGTATAAGGCAAAATCGCGCATTGTGCAAGCTAGTGTGCAGCTTTATAAACTGTCCAATGCCTCCAGTCTGATTTGAACAGACAACCTACGCTTTACAAAAGCGTTGCTCTACCGTTGAGCTATAGAGGCTACCAATCGAACTCTTGTTCTTCCTCCCCATCACCAAACCAGATGTCAAAGCACTCTTCATCCTCCTCATCAAAGTGGTCTATGTCCCATTGTAACACCTTTCTACCCTCTAATGAGCAGAATGCTACAGTACTATCCCCATCATTGATACAGAACCCACGCTTTAACCAATGCGTGAGCTCATGGTCAGGGTATGCTTCTATCATAAGATCAAGCAACTCCTCAAACCTATCACGTTCAAGGTGCTTGTATTCTAATGGTGGATAGTTTTTATGCTCCTGCCAACAAGGAGTAACCCCATCTTCAATAAACAGAGTCATCTTTCAAATACCTCAATGTCCTTGGAGAGCCACTGGTGAGCATAGTTAACTATCTCCTCCTCAAGGTTCATGGGTTCATTCATAAACTCAACAAGATATCCTGGTTCCTCGAATTCTAACTCATCAAAGTCAATCTTGGCACGTCTTGGGTTACCTTTCTCAATATTAATGTTACCATATCTACAATTCTCCGTGGGTATGAGTATACTTTTTGGACTTAATGGCATGAACATGGTAGTTCCTTCGCATTTATGCACCAATCTGCGTAACAATGGGAACTTAGTCGCATCAGGATCAACACCAACACAGAGAGCACTAGCACCATCAGTCAATGCTGTGAACCTAGTCATACCAGTCACACGAAAACTAAGGTTAACTCCTGGTTTATACCGTAAGTACTGTGGATACCTTGCGGTTTCACTCATCCATACACCATCAGGGAACACCAAGCATCTACTATGCATATAGAATCTACTCAAGAATTCCCATGGGAAATCCTTCTCATGCTGACCAAACATTCCTCTGAGCATCTCAAGGTGCTCATCTTTAATATAATGCCTGTACTCCTCAGGGTCATCCCCGAAGAATTTAAAACCTGCCGCGCATCCCTTATGATATAGTACTGTCAGGTTCTCGAATTGATCCCGAACAGTGTATTCACTGTGCATAATTACCTGTCTATGATTTCAATAATCCCTTCTTCTATCTGATTTAACCATGATTGCGTGAACTCTGCAACATCAGGTTCTTCATTGGGTTGAAGTTCCAATACTATTGTAGGTTGTTCCGCAGTTATTTGCACAGTATCTGGTTCTGATACTGGAAATGGGTAATGTTGATACACTTTCTTCTTATGATAGTAGATGTCACCCATAGGTACTATTATACTACCACTTTGGGTCGGTGTAAAGCTATCGTGTTTACCAATCAAATGCACCTTCCTTCCACATGCATTCATATCTTCCATGCCAGTACACGCAACAGCACCACCATCCTCCATTGATACCAGTCTATTCAGACCAGGGAAACGGAAGTGAGTGTGTGATCCTGCGTGGTACACTAAGGAATAACCAGCAGGTTTTAGTGAATCACTCTTCCATGTACTACCAAATGATACAGTTCTGTGGTGTACCTGATATGTCTGACCAGCTTCACGGATTATCTTTTCATAACCCGCTACCTTGCCCTTCTTATGCTTTTTAATATGTGCCGATATAATATCATCCTGCGTTTCAAGCATGATCTCCTTCACTGGGTCAGGATCATTACCGAATACTTTCTTACCTTTACGTGCATCATTGCACGAGAATACACTAACACCAAATTGTGCTATGCTTCTACCGAATGTGTACTGGGCAATTCGTGTATCCTGCGTCTCTGCTAATTGATACATGTATCACTCCTCTTCAGCGAGAGCCTTGCTTAGTGCCTCAAACTGCTCATCGAAGTCATCCTCACTATACACATTAACAACTGTAGTTGCATTAACTACGGGATCTACGTTCTGTATATTCTTCTTAGCTTGCTTTTCCTTATGCAACATCAGTTCTTCCATAGGAACTGACTGCTCTTGTCCTAAAATACCTGATAACACAAGAGTAGTGTCTGCCATGTCACACTCTTCTAATCTTCCTTTCTCTACAGCAGAGTATACTTGTTCAGCAATTTGGAACTGTAATGGCTCTTCACGCTCTGGTTTTAGAGAATCTAAATCCAGATGCAATGGTCCATACCAGTTATCATTCTTTAATGTACCATCATTGTACCATACCTCGAACTCGCGAGTCTCTGCATTATAATTATCGCATTTAAATGTTGGTGCTACATCAGCATCCAATCTAAATTGCGGATCAATATCTTCTAAAGACATAATTGAATACCTTAAGTGTTACTTGTTCCTCCTCGGATGTCACCATCCCCAGAGCCGTGTTGGGAATATCTATGATTTATTCCCTGAATACCAGTACCAGAGCCACCTCCGCTACCACCAGATGCATTACCACCAGCATTACCAATGTTTCCTCCACCACCGCCAGAGTTGGAGCCGCAACCACCGTTGCCTCCTCCACCTCCACCACCGTAGAGTCCACCATTGCTACCACCATGTTTACCTTGGCCGCCTGGATATCCAGCACCGCCACCTCCTCCACCACCAAGGGCTTGAGAGAACTGTTGGTTAGTACCAGAACATTGCTGTCCTTTCATACAACCATAATAGTATGTATTCTGATAGACACATTGAGAGTTTTGGCCACCGCCACCGCCACCACCTCCGCCAGAGATGATGCCAGCATTGTTTAATACGTAGGGTGTACCACCAGAGTATACAGAAGTTTGTCCACCTTGTCCATTCTGTCCACCTCTATTACCACCATCACCACCTCTACCGATGACACGGGCACCTGAACTCAATTGAAAATATACTTTAGAACTGCCTGAAAAACTTCCTAAGTGCACTCGCTGCACTGTTGCATTAATATAGAGATGACCTTTGATCAAACTGCCACCATAACCTTGACCAGATATCCAGTTTGCTAAATTAAACTCACTCTGTTGATTGCTTGAAATAGTATGAGAAAATAAGAAATGCTCACCTTCATGCACCTTTCTCCATGATCCAGACTGTTTAACATATACTTCTTTGGTATCTCTCCAAGTTCCACCACTTTTTACCTGTACATCCTCTATTGTTCTCCATGAACCACTATGTTTTACTGTAGTGTGTCCACTAAGAATATTAGCGACGTCGTTAGAATACGGTACTCCCATAATTTAATTACCTCTACTAGTACTTATACCAGATATCACCATCAGATCCTCCAGATGGATTACCAGTTGAAACTGTTCTTGCGCCATATGCATTTTGTGATGATGTACCAAATGTACTTGCAGTAATTGTACCACCTGTACCACAACTTATATTCAATCCAGACAATGTGTTAGTGCTTGGATTGTATACTAGATGACTGTCATCAGTATCTACCCATGGAGTAACATTACCAGTAGAGCTTACAGGAACAAATAATAGTTGGCGACTTGCGTTACTATTATCCTCATCTATGTTAACTGTACTAGCAGTAGCAGCATTACCAGATGTATCCTGGTTACCACCAATGTTTACGCCTGGTAAGTTAATAGATGCAGTACCATCGAAGGATACTCCACCAATATTTCTAGCAGTCTGCAATGCAGTAGCTGTACCAGCATTTCCTGAACAGTTACCCGTTACATCACCCGTAACGTTACCAGTAACAGCACCAGATATAGCACCATTAACTGTTGTTGCAGTTATAGTAGTTGCAAAGACTTCTTTCCACTTAAGTGATGATGAACCAAGATCATATGTATTGGTAGTAGCTGGATCAACATCAGCATCAATATTAGCAGTGATTGTTAATGTGTCAGTAGCATTATCACCAAGGTTAATGTTACCATTAACATCTAAATTACCATTAAGCGTGGAAGTACCAGCAACTGTTACTGTGCCACCTACATGTAGGTTCTCAACAATTCCAGCACCACCATCTACTTGTAACGCTCCTGACGTAGTAGATGATGACGTAGTAGTATTAGTAATTTCTACTACACCACCAAGTGTTGATTTACCACTGTTAACAGTTAATGTACCAGTGGATTGTATGTCAATACCTAATCCATTTAATAATTGTAGATCACCAGTAGCATCAGAAGCACCTGATCCACCAGATATGTTAAGGTTACCAGTGTCACTAAGACCCATCTTAACCCATGCATTCTGGGATGTACTCCAAACCCAACCTAAGTGAGATCCACGAGTAACATTATTCAACCATGCATAGTCACCATTATTAGCAGCAGTACCAGCACTAGGTAATGCTGTTACAACATCAATCTTTTTAGTTCCCTCATTATCTGCAGCTTGACCAGTAATTATAAGGTCTTCGCAATAGATAGATTTGTCTACTGTTAGGTCTTGATTGACCGACAAGTAACCCTTAAATACTGATTCTAAGTTAGTATCATCAACTGTAATCTTATCCCTAATGATAATCTCATCATATACAGGACGTAAGTTTGCAGTCTCACCAACAATTGATAGTGATGGTGTATCAAGTGATGCTTCCTCACCAGTAACAGCAGATATTCTAGTGTTACCAATGAATAGGTCACCATTTGAGTTAAGTCCAGAGTAGAATGCAATACCTCCATTCTCTTTCTGTGACTGTGCTAATAATGTTTCAGCATCAGTTAGAACTCTATTCTGTACAGATGGTAGACCAGTTGAGTAGTTACCTGGACCAAAACCAACGTATTCAAACGTATGGTTACCTGATCTTAGAATAGATGGACGACGTAATTCTGTTTGAGTACCACCTGTATTATTAACAGGTATCATCCTTGTGTTCTTATCTACCTCATTAGTCTCACCATCTCTAGCTTCAAGTGTGATGAAGTTAGCAACAGCAGAATTATTTGTAGATGTGTTCACGTATGAGTTTCTATTCTCAATGATGAAGTCAGCAATAACCTCCTTGGTTATTGATCTGGCCTTATCTTCATTACTACCATCAGTGGTAGTAACTAAACCAACAGTAGTATTGCTTGCAATGGATGTTGCTTCTAATGGATCTTCTGTTGGGTTATCCTTATCCAGTACAGGATAAAGGTTATTAATATTCTGGGAGAATGCAAAATTGTTTATATTACTGTTAGTAGGAGCTACACTACCCTTAATGACAGTACAATAGTAGATACCATTCTGTACTGATTTAATCAGTTCTTTCTCAGTCTTAATGTCATAGATGTAATAAACATCACCATATGACTGACCTGTAGGTACGTTTCGTGGTTGAATAATATAACCATTGATAGGTTCTCTTGACAATGCAGATGGAGAACTATCTACTTCATAACGTACACGATATGTTCTGTCCCTTGAAGATCTATTATCAGGAACACGTTGCATATATGATGCACCAGTGAATAATGCAGCACTATAGAATGCATCGTTACCTAAGTGGTAATGAATTCCTTTATATCCAGTAGTAGCATTGACTGAGCTATCACCAGATGTAGCAGCAGTTACTCTTACATACCAGCAATTCAATTGAGAATCAAACTGTAGTGGGTGATTAGGATCACCAGGTGTATAAGATTCCTTAGTTATGTTAGTATAAACAGCATCAGTAGGTGTTGCACTACCATCAGGTGATATTAATGCAGCAAATGTTACAGTTGCTGACGATTCAATCAAGGAAACAATAATTTTATCCTGTTTCCTAGCACCAATGTTAAATCCTTGTAGTTTATATGGTGGCTTAGTAGCAGCAGAATTATATCCATAAAGATATAACCTAGTGTCTACTGGTCCAATATATGACCAAGTAATTGCTCCGTCAGATGCAGTACCAGTTGTATGTGTAGGTGCATTAGTACCAGATGTAACAGTACCAGATGCAGCTAATAGTTGTGCTGAGTAGTATGCGTTACCATTGTATATGCAAGAATGCTGGATGTCAGCATTAAATCCAGCGTTTGCTGTCCATGTCTGGTTGTTAGCTACAGCATTATACTGTGCTTTCTGAACATCTAATGCAACATAACCAACAGGAATTTCATTAATTGTACTCTTAAATCCATCTTCAGATGCAGCAGTACTACCACGATAACCTCTATTAAGAGTTAATACACCAGTAGAACCATTAACAGCATCTACTAAGTATGCCTCAGTGTTATCAATTGTATCAAATCTAACGTATGATCCCTGTGTAATACCATGAGTAGCATTAGCAGGAGTAGGTGTTGCTGTCTTATTATCTTGAGTGACAGCCCATGTATAACCAGTAGTAGCAGAATATGTTCTTGCTAATTTCTGTGGTGGTATGATATGTGTAATCGTACCAGCTTTATCCTGTGTAAATGGAGCACTCTTATATCCTTTTGCTCTTAATGCACAAGAACCAAAGTTACTGTTAGAGTTCGTAATCGATTGGTCACCACCACTCTCAGCTACGAAGTGATCAGCAAATCCAACAGCGAACACTGATACTGCCTGTATAACAGCATCATTAGAACATTTAACGTGATGGTTTCTATACGCAGACTTGAATATACTGTCTCCATCAGTGTGGGATCCAGCAATATATACTGCTCCATCCCATTTAATGAATGCAGTATCATCTTTTTGTAGTGATACACCAGTAAACTGGGCAACAACCATGGATTTAAATCCAGTGGACTTGCTACCATCAGCGTGCATACCCTGCATACCCCATGTACTACGGAGTGAGCAGTTGAATATGTATGGTGAAGAACTATCTACGTTATCAACTTCAACCTCAACAGTTGATCCAGTTGCAGTTGGGTTACCAGATGGTGCACCAGTTGCAGGATCCTTAATAATATATCTGAAGGTTGTAGTTGTTGGGATCTCACTAATATAGTATGATCCATTAAATCTTGAAGCATCAGTTCCTGTTACACCACTAACAAGTACAGGTGTATTAACAGAGAACCCATGAGGTGTTGATGTTGTTACCTCAGCAGTTGTAGTAAAGACGTTTGTACTTACATAGTCAGTAACTACACTGGATATCTGTTTAGGACCAGATGTATTAGGTCCAACAATTCTATTTTCTTCTACTCTTGACTGTAATTCATCAGCAGTCAATACACTAGTAGAATCAGGAATATCAGAGAATGCCTTAGCAACCTTCTGATAGTATAAGTCTAAGTCAGTTACAGATAATGCTGCACCAGCAGTATCATTAGTACCAGACTGTATGTTTCTACCATCAGCATACTCAAAACAAGTTAGCTTATGGTGAGAGAATGTAGGTGGTGATGATGCAGATGGCTGTGCAGGATCCTTATATACACCTGTAGAAGGTCCATCAAAGAAACTAAACTGCCAGAAATAACAACCACCAGTTACTCTGAAGATTGCAGAGTTAGTAATAGCACCAGCGGAAGGATCAGGAACATAAAGAGGACGAAGCTTAGTTTTTCTAAGATCCATTCCGACAATACTTGTACCTCTAGGTACGACCACTCCACCATCAACTGAGTTAAATCTATAGAGAACATTGTTTGGATTAGGGTTACCAGAACCATCTAAGAGATCAAAATCACTAGCAGATGATAGTTCAGAAATATCACTAGGAATATAAGCAGCACCAGCAGCATTCTTACCTGGTCTATTATCAATTACATAGTCACCAGGATATAATACTATACTGAATGACTCAAAAGCGTCGTTATACTGACCACTGCGGTATGAGAACCTAGCAGCTTCTAGTAATGCCCTCTGTATACTTTTAAAGGGACGGTTAGGTGAGTTACCTCTGTTATCAAATGCGTCTGATGCATCAAAATCATCAGAGTTGACATAAAGGCAACGTCCAGTTTTTGATGTAAAGACGTTTTTAAGTCTTGTAAGTGCCATCTTTTATAATACCTAGGTTATGAAGCTACCTCAGCTACTTCTTCAAATCCAATTAAGGTTGCAGAAACAGCAGCGGTTGATTTAACATAAAGAGACTGATAAGCACCAAGTACTATTCCACCCAGTTCAAGATAAGATGCATCAGTAATTGACTTCTGATTGACGATGAGTTGCTCTGCAGCAACTTGACTAACACCAGAAACTAATAGTTCTACACCATTAGCATCAATAAACTCTGTTGCAGGAGTTGTGTTGGAAGCAGCTCTCCTTTCAACTGTAGTAGCTACTGGTCTCCAACGATTACCAAAAGATCTTTCTAAGTTATTATTAGAAAGAACTCTTACCTCTTGAGCAATATCACCATACTTTGCTAAACTATAGTCTAGGTTATTCCTAAACTCATGGTTCTCAAAGTAGATGGTACCTCTCAAGCTGTCAAAGTATTTAATCTTACCAGAGTGTCCTCTGACAATTCCACTACCAGCATGAGCAGTACCACAAGCAATTGTTGCTCCTGATGTAGCACCAGTATATGTTATTGTGGTGTTATCAGGTTCTAGTGCCTGAGCTCTGGATAATCCTCTTACCCATAACTTACTATTGCCTGAATCCCAATGCTGTACATATGCTGACTGAGCTGGTGTAGTCTCACTAGCATTAGTCCAATTCAGTACTTCCCCAGCCTGAAATGTTCCTGATACTGCAGCACCTTCAATTATAATAGATGACGTATATTGTCCTGTTGGAAAAGAAAATCCTGTAAAGTTATCTGGAGCACCTGGTTGGTTAGCCACTGCATCTAACTGAATAATATCTGTTTGTTCTACAATTGCTACATCAACAGCAGCAGCACCGCCAGTATTATTTGCAATTAATAATTTTCCACTAACCATGGTTGCACCAGGGCAAGTATACATTGGCCATCCTTGCGTTGTTATAGCAAGTGAGGTCGATGTTTGAGTAGAATGTGTATACGGTGTTACTGTTGGCGTAAAAGTAGCAAGAACACCATTTTGCTTAGTAGCCATGGTTATTAATTAAAAGAGTGGAAGTAAACTTTTGCTCTGGAGACTCCTCCAGATGTTGCTGCATTTAATGTAGTAGATGCACTTGTTTGAGGATCCGTAAGAACGATTTCTCTAGCAGTAATTTTACCACCTGTCCCTGCAGTAGGATTAGTGGTTGTGATTGCTAGATCTCCATCGATATTAGAATCACCAGATACTTCAAACTTTTTAGTTGGTGATTTACCAATACCAAGATTTCCTGAAGCATCTAAGACAGCCTGGTCTGTACCAGTGTTGTCAGTAAAATGCAACCCAATACTAGCAACCCGTTTTTGGATGATAGCTTTGGATGCAGTAGCATTACCAACTATAATGGATGACCCTGTAGCAAAGATAGACCCTTCAACTTCAAGATTGTATGTGGTTGGTGCTCTACCAACACCCAACTTAGCAGCACTAGTTGATCCTACTTGAGAATTACCAGTACCATTGATAGTTATATTACCACCGAATACTGCATCACCACTACTAGAAGCCAAAGTAAACTTATCAGTAGCAATAGCGATGTCACCGCTACCAGTGATGGATGTGACAGCATCTATAGATCCTCCTATTGAAATACCTGTTGCGGATGTAGTTATACGAGCTGTATCATTATGATATAGAATACTGTTAGTAGTGTTTCCTTTGAAGAACTTAACAGTACCAGCTGAATCAGTGATCTGGACATCAGCACCGCCGATAGTTAACCCAGTAGATGTATCTAAAATCGAAGATGTATCGCCACTGTTTGTATATTTTATTTGTAGGTCGTCGTCTGTACCAACCTTCAATATCATGTCGTCGGCCATATCAATATGACCACTTGCAGTTATATCACTACCAACAGTTAATGTCTGTTGAGCAATGAGAGTGTTAGCAAATGTAGCCGATGCACTGAATGTAGATGCAGCATTTACAGTTACACTATCTGCTGAAGAATCACCAAGAGTTGTGTTACCATTTACCTGAACTGTCTCAACAGTTAAAGTACCAGTAAATGATGCATTGCTAAGAGTTTTATTGTTAAGTGTTTGAGTAGCACTCAGTGTTACTAACGTATCGGCAGCAGCAATAGCACCATTAGAAGGTAACACATAAGTATGCATTACACCTGTTGGTATATCTGCTGTACTAAACTTTGCAACCTTTGTATTATCAGCTGAGTTTGGTATAACAAATAATGTGTCAGTAATCGCTAAAACAGAACCCAGACGTATCATACCAGTACCCTGAGCAGATATGGTAAAGTCTAGGTTCGTATCAGCACTGTCCTTTGCTTGAATATTGAGTGTACTACCAACCTTTTGTAGGTTGAGTCTAGCATCACCCATTGCCAGACCAATTTGTCCCTGAGCTTCAGAGAATAGACCTGTCTTTGTTTTTAACTCAAACTGAACTCCAGGTACTGAATATGTACCAGAAGGGACTGCTCGGAAAATACTTCCTACAGCCGATCTTTTGTTCTGATCAGTTGGATCTGAGTTATCAAGTAATAGTAAGGTATCAGAGCTAGATACGCTTCCTGCTTCTAATAATGTTAGGTCAGATATCTTACGTGTTGCCACACTAAGTCCACAATAAAACGTTCAAGTATATTTATACATTCTTTTTAAACGTAAAAAATCCCTCACTACCATGCCAGTAGCCTTTATCCCATGTGTGGTACGCATCACCGAACAATTTTGCCTTACTTTCTAATGGTTTACCCTTCCATGTACATCCTTCTGAAGACTCACCAACAAAACAAAAATTATCTTTATCAAAGGTAAACAGCATATCACATGCTGGATTTAATACAATAACCTGATCATGTGAAGGTTGAATGATCTCAACCACCTGCTCTCTATAAGGCTTACCTGGAGAATAATTGTATGTTGATGAAGTCAAAAACTTATGGTCATCTATCTTCTCATGCTTCACAAATATATGTGCCCACTTAGTAGGATTAGATGAAGCTTGACCCCAATTGTCAAACTCTCCTTCAAACCATTGCTCGAATAAATCTAATTCCATTTGAATGGGCATTTCCAATTCCTTTCCTTGTTCGATAACCGTTGTGCAATAATGTCCCATGCTTTAAAAGGTGCAAATTCACGTAGTATGTTTTGTTGTCTTTGTAGACGATGCCACTCAGCAGGTGGACCTCTTCTTTCTAATAGGAAATCTGGATCACCATGCTTAGAGTATAGTCTAAAATAATATAGTGGTGTACCCTTTGTCAACTGTAGATTTTGATTTACATCTAATATCTTGATACCAACAACTAATGGTCTATGCCATACTGATATGGGAAAGGTTGCAGGGATTAATTCAAATCCAGACCTAGACAATAATGGATGTGGTATTTGCTCTACCCATACATCTTTCTCTTTTGTCCACAATAACATAGAATATTTCATCTGGATCTCAGGGTATTGACCTTTAAGCCAATTCTCTCCTAGATGAAAGTATTGATTATATGCTTTCTGTGTAAGATCTGTACCCATCTTACCTGCTTTAATATCACACCTCAATCCAACATCAAACGGTTGAGTAACTACCCAACAGTTCTCTGTCCATTTCTTCCATGCAGGACATTTGGCATGATCATATCGTGAATCATAGCCAGATCTAAATTTTTTAGGTGGATCAATATATTCATCAGGGAATTGATTACCATCATCATCAATAGAATATTCCCAATATACTTTCTTCATAACGGTGGGTACTCAGATTCAATGTTAACTTCATCAGGATTATTAGGATTAAACTGTTTAGCTAACCTCTCTACCTGTTTCTTATCAAGACCAGCAAGTGATATACAATTGTCTAAGCACTTATAGATGCACTCCCTATCACTGATAGGTTTCCTCTTGGTAAACCCATGCTCATCTAGCTCTTCCGACTCATGTTGACCTGCCTCTAAGTGAGCCAAGTCCTGTTTCTTTGAAGGATTACTGTAATTGTGGAGCGTCTTCGATTTCTTCGTCATCTATCTTCTTTAAAGCTTCCTCAATGTCTGCATTTGAAGGCAGAGTTGGATTTAATCCTTCCAATGGTTTCTTCGTTGCGAAAGGACTACCCTCTGCTGGTACTGGGGGATTTGCAAGTTTTGCTTTATACTTGGAAGCATTAACCTTCCTCTTCTTACCCCTACTCTTCTTGGATTCCTTGATCTTTTCAATTGCATCACCAACTGTAACGATATCCATCGCCATCTCGTCAGGGATTTCAACTCCAAAGCATTCCTCTAAGAACATGACAAGTTCTACCATGTCCAATGAGTCTAGCATCAGGTCATCACCTAATTTGCTATCCCACGTAACTTCTACCTCGGCAGCACGCTCTTCACCTAATGTCTCAAGGATTGCTAGCTTTGCAACCTTGAGCATAGTGACCTTAGTGATCCTCTTAGAATCCTTAAGGATTTGCTTTATTTCTGAATAAGTTTTGTTATAAGACATTAGACATAGACTACTTCATCATTTACACAGGATTCCCGAATAACATCAAGAATCCTAATGAACTGGTCACCATCATCACAGTTGATGCATTTGGTGCGTCCATCACTACTTAGTAGTGTAAACCTCCTGGCTGTAATGTCAACCGTCACCTTATCAAGGAATTCATCATCAATCATAGAAACCAGGCGAATTACTCATTAGTATAGCAGAGGATCAGAGATTTGTAAAGTAGGGTATGTCACCTTGGCGACTGGCACGTCTGTTGACCTCCTTGGCTTTATCCAATAGAGCAAGACCTGCTTGACGGTTAACCTGTAAATTTT
>Ga0207992_1000803_pt1 | contig 15155 bp, 14 predicted proteins | sample ETN02SmetaG_FD_185788 | JGI IMG/M metagenome (GOLD analysis project Ga0207992, IMG submission 185788) | Marine microbial and viral communities from oxygen minimum zone, Eastern Pacific Ocean - ETNP2014F10-02SV255 (SPAdes) (version 2) | ecosystem: Environmental > Aquatic > Marine > Oceanic ...
AGTAATGGAGCATGTGTCTGAGCAACCTAAGCCAGACGAGATTATCTTGCCATCTGTTCGTGAGGCGCAGGTTTCAGAATTTGGTGCAGATGGTGCAGATGGTGTCACTGATGAACTATTCAATGAAGCGGTTGCATTGGTAGTCACACATCAACAAGGTTCAATTTCTTTGCTTCAACGTAGGCTAAAAGTGGGTTACTCCCGTGCTGCTAGATTAATTGACCAGATGGAGCAAACTGGTGTTGTAGGTCCATTCACTGGAAGTAAAGCTAGAGAGGTATTGGTTGATGAGACATATCTAGAAATGATAAGGGATTCATGAGAAGTGAAAAAAATCATTTACCTCTGTTTATTTTTTCCTTTTTTATATGGGCAGGAAAGCCCATATAAAAAATTTCAAACATATATGAATGAAAAGGACGGTCGTATTCTGAACATTCATATTTCTCAAGAGCAACTCGGCGAACACTTTAATTCAAATGGTATATTGTACTATTTTGAAAATAAGGAATATGTATTTGATACTTATAGAGAAAGAATCGCATATAAAGATGGTACAATTACCACAATAAATAAAGCTACAAAGCAAATTATCTATGATATGGATGTAGCAAATAATCTGACTGTTCTTGATATATTGTCAGGTAAAGATGATCGGGTGATAGTTGCAGATCCGATACTGGAGAAAGATAGTTTCCGAATACCCTTCATTTTAAGTGAATGGGATATTAAAGGTGATATTTGGACAGTCCCTACTACAGGTAAACCAAAAAAAATAATACTTAATATTTCTGTTGATGAAATTATAACATTGAAAATCATTACAGCTGAAATTGCTTCCAAGAATATCATTCCACAAATTGATACAATTGAATATGAAATAATAGACCTTCGTGAATAATTATTTCAAATTAGCTTTTATAGGTTTTATTAGTATTGCTGGTCTTTATATATCCTTCAAAGGTGAGGATCTAAATGAGTTAATCTTTCATCTGTCTAGAGTTGACATTTTTGAGGTTTCTTTTGCCTGTTTTCTATTGGTGTCGAGTTGTGTCGTTAGGGCATATCGTTGGCAATTGCTACTAAGCCCATTTGATAAGATTCAATTAAAAACTGTTTTTGGTGCCACAATGATAGGATACTTTGGTAATGGTATCTTTGCTTTCAGATTGGGAGAATTATTAAAGGCATATTCAGTTGCAAAAAAAACAAGAATTACAACAATGCAAGCATTTGGTACAGTAATTATAGAAAGACTATTAGACATAATTGCAGTGGTTGGTATATTTATTATCTTGCTTCCCTGGTTTCCATTTGAAGATGATTATATCAAATATGCTTCTTTTGGATTCACGGTCATTGCATTTGCCATCATCTTTATTTTATACATTAGTCTAAGATATCGACTAATTCAGAATTTTGAAAAAGTAAAATGGTTTTCTTCAGGTTTTGGTTTGAAGGTCTTTCATGCAATGAGCCGATTATTTGAAGGGCTGGAAACCTTGATGAGAAATGATGAAAGTTGGAAAATAATAATTACAAGTATATTACTTTGGGGAATATATTATTTTGAAACAATAATATTAATAAGCGCATGTGGCCTCAATCTAGAATTATTAGAAATAGGAATCTTACTAGTTTTGGGAAGTATCGCATTTGGTATTCCAGCATTACCTGGCTCAGCAGGTACATATGATGCAGGCATAAAATATAGTTTGGTCATTGTATTTAACATAACAAGTGCGAAGGCATTGAATTATGCCATTATATCGCATTCTGTTGCATATTTTCCACTATTAATCATTGGTTTCATTTATTTTTTGATTGGAAATATTGAATTACATGAAGTAAAAAAAATAGAGATTAATAAATGAAAATTTATGACTGCATCTTCTTAGATCGTGATGGCACAATAAACCCAGACCCTGGATACATAAGTTCAATTGAAAACTTTAAATTCTTTGATTACACTATACCAGCATTAAAAAATATTGCAAATTTGGGCAATAGATTTTGTATAGTTACAAACCAATCTGGAGTAAGCAGAGGATTGATTAGGCAAGATGCCCTGGATAATATTCATAACTATATTGAGCAAGAATTCAAGAAATTTGAGATTCCATTATTAAATATTTACACATGCATTGACCACCCAGATAATCCCTCAGAAAGAAGAAAGCCAGGTCCTGGAATGTTCTTAGAGGCAGAAATAGACCATGGGCTTAATCTGATGGATTGTTTGATGATTGGTGACTCATATGATGATATGAAGGTAGGTGAAATGTTGGGAATGGACACAATGTTGGTATTAACAGGTAGAGGCCAAGATACAGTGGAGCACCTCGCTGATTATGAAATGCCTACACATATCGTCCGAGATTTAACTCAAGGTTCAGAAAAATTATGCCTCTAAAAGTTGGGATATTAATGGGTGGTCCTAGTGAAGAGCGAGATGTGTCCATTGCTACTGCAGGTTCAGTGTCTAAGGCATGCGTGGAAAATGGGTATTTAGTAACTGAATTTTCATTTAGAGATAATTATAAAAAATACTTAAATAAGATGAATGATCAGGATATTATTTTTAATGCATTGCATGGTGGAATAGGTGAAAATGGAAATATTCAAGCATGGATGGATAATAATAGAATTAAATACACAGGTTCAGGTTCCTTGGCTTCCTCACTATGTATGGATAAGGCAAAAAGCAAAGGTATAGCAAAAAGTAATGGTGTTGATACACCAAAATGGCAACTATTTACTAATGCAGATGATGAGATAAAAATCAAACTCCCATTTGTGGTAAAACCAAATGACCAAGGTAGTACGGTTGGATTATCTATTGTTCAGAATCAGGAGAGTATTGAGCCTGCCATAGAGCAAGCATTTAAATATGGTATGGATGTAATTATTGAAGAATATATTGATGGTCGAGAACTTACCATACCGATTATTGGAAATATGCCATTTCCTATTGTAGAAATAAAACCATTGCATGACCTATATGACTATGAATGTAAATATACACCTGGAATGAGCGAATATGAATGCCCTGCAATATTAGAGAAAAGTATATTAAATAAAATAAAATCTAATACCAAAATACTTTTCGAGAATTTTGGTTGCTCTATTTATGCTCGGGCTGATTATATTTTAGATAGGTCTGGTGTCCCCTACTTTCTAGAAATGAATACTCTTCCCGGTATGACATCTACGAGTTTGGTTCCTAAATCAGCTAAAGCCAATGGTTTAACTTTTAAACAATTAATTGCAAAGATAATTCAATTAAGTTTGTAGATGGCACTTCAGTTTTATAATTCATATTCAAGGAAAAAAGAGCTTTTTCAACCTATAACTGAAGATGAGGTAGGTTTGTATACTTGTGGACCGACAGTATATGATTTTTCACATATAGGCAATTTCAGAACATTTATGTTTGAGGATCTATTGAAAAGGTGGCTATTGCACCTTGGCTATAATGTTAAACACATAATGAACATAACTGACCTAGATGATAAGACCATTGCAAAAGCCAGAAATGAGAAGGTTGAATTAAGAGTTGTCACCAATCGCTATGCTGACCATTTTATGGAAGATTTGAAATGGTTAAAGATTTTACCTGCAGATAAATACCCACGAGCAACAGATTCCATTAAGAAAATGATTGATATTATACAGGTCTTATTGGATAAAGGTTTTGCATATAGAGAATCAAATGGTTCTATTTATTTCAATATTCATTCTTTTCCTGATTATGGTAAACTAACAAATCTAAACATTGAAGATCAGCAAAAAACAAAACGTATAGTGGATGATGAATATGACAAAGGATCTCCTCAGGATTTTGCTCTGTGGAAAGCATGGAAGGAAGAAGATGTTGATGCAGTATGGGATGCCCCTTGGGGCAGAGGTCGTCCTGGTTGGCATATAGAATGTTCTGCAATGAGTAGTGAGACGCTAGGAGACCATTTTGATATTCATTGTGGTGGAGTTGATAATATGTTTCCCCACCATGAGAATGAACTAGCGCAATCGATATGCTCTACTGGTAAGAAGTTCGTTAATTATTGGCTGCATTCAGAATTTTTGCTAGTTGATGGTGGTAAAATGAGCAAGTCTCTAGGCAATTTTTATACAATTAATGATCTCAAAAAGAAAGGTTTCTCTGCAGAATCAATACGTTATCAATTATTAGCAGGGCATTATCGAACCAAAATATCATTTTCATTCAATAAGAAACAAGAAAGTGATAAACTGGTTCAACGGATAACAGATTTCCACTCATTATTAAAAAAAAATGTGGAAGATGAATCTAAAGGTAATGACCTGCCAGATAGCTACTATGAGTTCAGTGATGCAATGAATGACGATTTGAATACCCCAAAGGCATTGGCAGTCTTCCTTACTTGGATGAAATCAGAGATGAAAAGGTTAACTAATGACGAAATGACCATTAATGAGATTAAGTCAGCTTGGAATTATCTTAATGTTTTCAATTCAGTATTTTCATTCATAGATGAAGGAGAAATCATCTTGCCAGGTAATGTAGAAGAACTTATTAATCTCCGTAATATTGCTAGAATAAAAAAAGATTGGAATCTCTCAGATTCTCTTAGGAGTCAGATTAAGCGAGAAGGTTGGTTGATAGAAGATACTGCTGATGGACAAAAGGTAAAGAAGATTTAATTAGCAGTAATACATAAAATCTATTTTTTATTTAATTTTATCATTGATATTTTTTTAATTATATAACTAAATTCATTGGCTGTGCACTAGGGTATGTCATCTTCGTACATAGATGATTAGTTCATATTTTTAAGATAGGATAACAAGATTTTATTCGTTTTCCCTATTTATTTTTTGAACGCCACCGTAGCTCAGTTGGTAGAGCAACTGATTTGTAATCAGTCGGTCGGAGGTTCGAGTCCTCTCGGTGGCTCGAGGATTAATAGTTTTTTGAAAAAAAGTTTAATGGGGGAGATGCCCGAGCGGCCAAAGGGAGCAGACTGTAAATCTGCCGGCGTATGCCTTCGGAGGTTCGAATCCTTCTCTCCCCACCGTTCGCGAGTGTAGTTCAATGGTAGAACCCCAGCCTTCCAAGCTGGTGATGTCGGTTCGATCCCGATCACTCGCTCGAGTTGCCTACGTAGCTCAGTCGGTAGAGCACTTCCTTGGTAAGGAAGAGGTCACCGGTTCAAGTCCGGTCGTAGGCTCGCTGATTTAATGGTAGTAAACTAGAATAAGAAAGGAGTTCCAAAGCAATGGCCAAGGAAAAATTTGAAAGAACCAAACCCCATGTGAATATCGGGACCATCGGTCACGTCGATCATGGTAAGACAACGCTTACAGCAGCGATAACTATGGTGCAGAGTGCACGTGGTTTTGCTGAGGCAATGGCTTTTGACAATATCGATAATGCGCCAGAAGAGAGAGAGCGTGGTATCACAATTCAAACTGCTCACGTTGAATATGAGACTGAGAATCGGCATTATGCCCACGTTGATTGTCCAGGTCACGCTGATTATATCAAAAATATGATTACGGGTGCAGCTCAAATGGATGGTGGTGTTCTAGTTGTCTCTGCTGCTGATGGCCCAATGCCTCAGACTCGAGAGCATGTATTGCTAGCTAAGCAGGTCAACGTACCATCGATAGTTGTATTTATGAACAAGGTTGACCAGGTTGATGATGAAGAATTGTTGGAATTGGTTGAAATGGAACTTCGCGATCTTTTGAATGAATATGAGTTTCCTGGTGATGATACTCCGATTATCAAGGGTTCTGCGCTGAATGCATTGAATTCACCTAACGATGAATCGGCCAATAAGTGTATTGTTGAGTTAATGGAAGCCTGTGATAGTTTCATACCTGAGCCTGAGCGCGATATTGATAAACCTTTTCTAATGCCTGTTGAGGATGTCTTTTCGATTACTGGTCGTGGTACAGTAGGTACTGGTCGTATAGAAAGAGGCATCATTAAAGTTGGTGATGAGATTTCTATTTTGGGCATGGGTGTGGATAATAAGACTACGGTCACAGGTGTAGAGATGTTTAGAAAGCTCCTCGACGAAGGTCAGGCTGGTGATAATGCGGGTCTTCTTTTGCGTGGTATTGATAAGGAAGATCTCAGTCGTGGTATGGTGCTTGCAGCGCCAGGCTCTATTACGCCTCATACAAAATTCAAGGCCAGTGTCTATGTATTGAAAAAAGAAGAAGGTGGACGCCATACCCCATTTTTTAATGGGTACCGTCCTCAGTTCTATTTTCGGACCACAGATGTGACAGGTGTTGTGACATTGCCGGGGGGCACTGAAATGGTCATGCCTGGTGACAATGTTGAGTTTGATGTTGAATTGATTACGCCAATTGCAATGGATAAGGAACTGCGCTTTGCGATACGTGAAGGTGGTCATACTGTTGGAGCTGGCGTGGTAACAGAGATTACTGAGTAGGTATGGCTGGAAATAGTAAAAGAACCATAGTGCAGCTAGAAAGTAGTGCTGGAACCGGATATAGATATACGGTTACAAAAAGTAGAAAGAATCATCCTGGTAGAATCGAATATAAGAAATTTGATCCAGTGCTTAAAAAGCATGTGCTCTTTAAAGAAACCAAATAATTAATAATTTGATTTTATTTGATTGTTCAGTTTTTTTATAGGAGAGTAGCTCAATTGGTAGAGCAACGGCCTCCAAAGCCGTAGGTTGCAGGTTCAAGTCCTGTCTCTCCTGCATTATTACAGATAGGTTGATAAGGTAAAAATTAGGATTATGAAAAATGGTTAAAAAATTTCATCAGTTTCTATCTGATGTTAATTTTGAAATGAATAAGGTCTCTTGGCCAAATTGGGAAGAGTTAAAAGGCTCGACCTATGTTGTATTGTCGACTACTTTGGTGATGATAGTATTTCTTTTCTTAATCGATTTTTTATTGTCAAAAATTTTGAGTTATATATTATAGATTATGGATTGGTTTACACTTAGAGTTATTTCGGGAAAGGAAAAAAAAATAAAAGATGCAATTCTTTATGATGTGTCATTATCAAATATGGATGAAAAGATAAGCGACGTATTGGTCCCATCTGAAAACATTATTGAGATGAAGGATGGAAAAAAGAAAATAAAAGAAAAAGTTTTTTTCCCTGGATATTTGCTTGTTAGGCTAGAAATGGATAAAGAAACAAAGTATTTATTGGAAAATGTCAATGGTGTTATATCCTTTGTTGGGCCTAGGGGACAGCCACAAGCTCTTAAGCCGGAAGAGGCGCAAAGATTCCTTGGTGACTTTGAGGGTGGCGATGGTCCACTGAGAGTAACGGAATCAGCGCCTTATAAGGTTGGTGATCCTGTAAAAGTCACAGATGGTCCTTTTATGGATTTTTCTGGTTTTGTGCAAGAAGTAAACCACGATAAGCAGAAATTGAAAGTATTGGTTAGCATTTTTGGTAGGCAAACTCCTGTTGAGCTTGACTATCTGCAGGTTAAAATGGAGATTTAGGCAAGGTAAAAGAGCTATGGCAAAAAAAATTATAGGATTCATTAAACTTCAAATTCAAGCAGGGCAAGCTAATCCTGCGCCGCCTGTTGGGCCCGCTCTTGGTCAGCACGGTGTGAACATTATGGACTTTTGCAAATCATTTAATGCTGAGACGCAAGATAAAATGGGGGATGTAATTCCCGTTGAAATTACTGTATATGCTGATAGAAGTTTTACTTTTATTACAAAGACTCCTCCAGCTTCAAGGTTGATATTAAAAGCAGCTAAAGTTGCTAAGGGTTCTGGGGAGCCAAATCGTGAAAAGGTGGGTATGGTTTCTGAGGGTGACTTACGCTCTATTGCAGAAATAAAAATGAATGACTTAAATGCAAATACTTTAGAGCAAGCTGTTGAAATGATTCGTGGGACGTGTGTTTCTATGGGTATAGAAGTAAAAGGTTGATATAGATCATGAAAAAAACCAAGAATTTGAATTCTGCAATAGAAAAGTATGATAGTATGAAGCATTATACACTTGAAGAAGCAGTGTTTCTTGTCAAAGATATGAAGTATTCAAAATTTGATGAAAGTATCGATTTGGCAATTAATCTCAATGTTGATCCAAGACATGCTGAAGAAAATATTAGAATCACTACGCCGCTACCTCATGGTACTGGTAAGACTGTCTCCATTTTGGTTTTAGCTTCTGGTCCTAAAGAGAAAGAAGCAGAGGATGCAGGTGCAGATTTTGTCGGTAATAAGGATTATCTAACAAAAATAAAAAATGGTTGGACTGATGTTGATAAAATTGTTGCAACGCCAGATATGATGGGTGAATTAGGTAAGCTTGGCAAAGTTCTTGGTCCTAAAGGACTCATGCCTAATCCAAAAAGTGGTACGGTTACAATGGATGTTGGTAAGGCTGTTAATGATTTAAAAGCTGGTCAAGTAGAGTTGCGAGTCGAAAGCAATGGAATAATCCATGTTTCATGTGGAAAGAGTTCATTTGAAAAAGAACAATTAATTGAAAACATTACTAAAATTCATGAGACGCTCATCAAGGCCAGGCCAGCATCTGTAAAAGGGCATTTCTTAGAAAAGATGGTGATCTCTTCCACAATGGGTCCATCAGTATTAATTGATCATTTAGCAATAGGGTAGTATCTATGCCAAATAAGAAAAATATCAAACAAGTCAAAGAGCTTTCAGAGTCACTATCAAAAGCTAAAGCAGTCTACTTTACGGAATATCACGGCTTGGATGTTGGTGAAATAACGAAACTCCGCAGCGAATTTTTTAAAGTTGATGTTGATTATAAAGTGGTAAAGAATACCTTGATTAAATTGGCGGCCAACGATAATGAAATTCAAGTAGAAGATGATTTACTTAAGGGTTCAACTGCATTGGCAATTTCATATGACGAACCAGTCTCTCCCGCAAAAGTAATTAAAAATTTTAAAAAGGATAATGAGTTACCCAAAGTTAAAGGTATTTTATTTGACGGAGAATTTATTCCAGGAGCTGAGTATGATCGATTGGCTGATTTACCAAGTAAGGAAGAGCTTCTTGCTAAATTAGTTGCAATGCTAAATAGTCCATTGCAGAAATTGGTCTCAACTTTAAATGCGCCTATGCAGAATGCGTTGGGAATATTGAATAGTTTGAAAGAAGATAAATCTTAATTAAAACCAGTAAGGAGTAGTTAAAATGGCAGTTTCTAGAGAAGATGTACTAACATATTTAGAGGAATCAAATATGGTGGAGATATCAGAGCTCATAAATGAGATTGAAGAAAAATTCGGTGTTACTGCAGCAGCGCCAGTAGCAGTAGCAGCAGTAGCAGCAGGGGGCGATGCCGCAGCCGAAGTAAAAACCGAATTTGATGTGATACTAAAATCAGCAGGGCAGGCAAAAATAAATGTTATTAAAGCTGTCCGTAGTATTACTGATTTAGGCCTAAAAGAAGCAAAAGAATTGGTTGATTCAGCTCCTAAGGCCCTCAAAGAAGGAATCTCTGAATCAGAAGCAAATGAGATAAAGACCCAGCTTGAAGAAGCGGGTGCTGAAGTTGAGCTTTCTTAAATCATATAAATAATTTTCAGATTCTTTTTCACATAAAATACGGGGAGGCTTAGTTGAAAGCCACTATAAATAAGTCCACCATTAGGGAATCTTTCTCTAAGATTCCAGCTTTTCTAGATGTGCCAGATCTACTTGCAATACAAACCAAGGCATACCAACAGTTTTTGCAAGAATGGATTCCGATGGAGGCGCGTGAGCCCATTGGTCTAGAAGGTGTTTTCCAAAATGTGTTTCCCATAGAAGACTCACATCGTAATTATATTCTAGAATATAATAATTATTTTCTTGGTCAGCCCAAATACACACCTGATGAATGTATGGATCGTGGTGTCACTTATTCCGCTCCGTTACGTGTACGATTAGCTCTACATATCACTGATGAAAACAACAAAAATGAATATGCTCAAAGCATAGAGCAGGACGTTTATTTTGGCAATATTCCCTATATGACTAAAAAAGGTACTTTTATTATTAATGGTGCTGAAAGGGTGATAGTATCTCAACTGCAAAGATCTCCTGGTGTCTTTTTTGATGAATCTACTCATCCGAATGGAACAAAATTATTTCAGGCTAGAATTATTCCTGCACGTGGATCTTGGGTTGACTTTACAACTGATATTAACGATTGTTTATTTGTGATTATAGATCGAAGGAGGAAATTCCCAGTAACTATGCTATTAAGGGCACTTGGGTATTCAACAAATACAGATATTTTCAATGCTTTTGGTTCCACCAAGGTCTTAAACCCAAAAAAGGATAATCTGAATTTGCATATTGGTGCTACAATTACTGAGGATATCGTTGATACTCGCACTGGTGAGATATTTTTGGAAGGTGGTTCTGAATTGACTGCTGATAATATATTATCCCTGAAAGATGCAGGTATGTCGGAAATTAGAATTGTTGATACCAATAAAGATTTTCATTCAATGCTCCTGTTTAACACTATTGAGAAGGATCCCACTAACAATACTGAAGAAGCACTAGGTGTTGTTTATCAATTAATTCGTTCAAGTGAACCACCAAACTTAGAAACTGCTCAGAAGTTTATTGAGCGGATATTTTTCAGTCCAAAAAAATATGATTTAGGTCAAGTTGGAAGATATCGACTCAATCAACAGTTTAATTTAAATGTTCCTGTGGAAGACACAGTTTTAACAATGGATGATATAATTCAGGTAATCCATTTTTTGATTGATATGAGGAAAGGTGATAGGGGTGTAGATGATATTGATCACTTAGGTAATCGGCGTGTAAAAACCATTGGAGAGCAACTAACCAATCAATTTAGTGTTGCATTAAGTAGGATGATACGTACTATTCATGAAAGAATGAACCTAAGAGAATCAGAAAGTATTACGCCTCAAGACCTTATTAATTCTAGAGTTGTTACAACTGTGATTAATACATTTTTTGGTACATCTCAGCTTAGCCAATTTGGAGATCAGACTAATCCTTTGGCAGAAATAACTCATAAAAGGAGGATTTCTGCACTTGGCCCTGGTGGTTTAACAAGAGAAAGAGCAGGTTTTGAGGTTAGAGATGTTCACTATACTCATTATGGTCGTCTTTGTCCAATTGAAACCCCTGAGGGGCCTAATATTGGTTTGATTTCATCTCTTGCAATGTATGCAACGGTAAATGATCATGGTTTTATTGAATCTCCATACCGTAAAGTTGAAAAAAATGGATCTGGTCCAGTGGTTACTGACAAGACACAATATCTTTCTGCTGATGATGAGGATAGGGTCTTAGTTGCGCAAGCCTCAACAAAATTGGATGATAAAGGTGCGATATCTGAAGAAAATATTAGGGCTAGGGTAAAGGGGGATTTCCCCATTGTAAGTCCTGATGAAGTAGACTTTATTGAAATCTCTCCTAACCAAATTTTAAGTGTTGCTGCTGCTCTTATCCCTTTTCTAGAGCATGACGATGCAAACCGTGCTCTTATGGGGTCGAATATGCAAAGGCAGTCAGTCCCTTTAATGAAGCCTCAGGCGCCTATAGTCGGTACTGGAATTGAAGGAAAGGTCGCTATTGATTCCAGGTCTGCTGTAGCATCACCTGTTGATGGAAGAGTAGTTTATGTTGATTCTAAAGTATGTCATATTAAACGCAAAGATGTTATGGACTCATTAGCTCTATACGAGGGAGAGAATATTGTAAAGATTGACTTTAAAAAGTTCCACAGAACGAACCAAAACACTGTACATAACCAGAGACCATTAATTCGTGAAGGTGATGTGGTTAAAAAAGGTGATGTCATAGCTGACGGTGCTTCAACAAATAATGGTGAACTTGCTCTAGGTTCTAATATCAAAGTTGCTTTTATGCCGTGGAGAGGTTATAACTTTGAAGATGCAATAGTTATTAGTGAAAGACTAGTGAAAGATGATATTTATAGTTCTGTTCATTGTAATGAAGTTGAATTAGAAGTCAGAGATACTAAAAGGGGTCAAGAAGAATTAACAGCAGAGATTCCAAATGTAGGTGAAGACGCAACTAAGGATTTAGATGAAAATGGGATAATCCGACTAGGTGCTAGGGTTTCTGAAGGAGATATCTTAATTGGGAAAGTAACGCCGAAAGGTGAAACTGACCCTACTCCTGAGGAAAAGTTGCTTCGTGCAATCTTTGGTGAAAAAGCTGGAGAGGTCAAAGATGCATCAAAAAGAGCAGAACCAGGTATTAAAGGTGTGGTTTTAAAAACTCAATTATTTGAAAAACAAGCAAAACGGACAAAAAAAGAAGAACGTGAACAAATATTGCTATACCAAAAAGAAGCTGGAGAAAAAAAATCACTTTTAAAAGAATCAAGAGATGAAAAGTTAACAAATTTGCTCAAGGATCAAATATCTCATGGTATAAGAGATCTATCTAGTGGAAAAACTTTAATAAAAAAATCAACCAAACTTACGCTCAAGCGTTTAAATAGTTTTGATATGGAAAGATTTGCTCAGGATGAGGCATGGGTTGAGGATACAAAATCTTGGAATAAAATTAAAGCTGTTTGGAGGTCATTTCGTGAGGAATGGGCAAATATTGAAACTCAATTAGAGCGGAAAATATTCAAGTTGAGGATTGGAGATGAACTTCAACCAGGTATTTTGAAATTAGCTAAAGTATTCGTAGCTCAAAAAAGAAAAATATCTGTTGGTGATAAAATGGCAGGCAGGCATGGAAATAAAGGGATAGTTGCAACTATAGTACCTGAAGAAGATATGCCATTCATGGAAGATGGGTCTCCTGTTGATATTGTGTTAAACCCATTAGGTGTTCCTTCAAGAATGAATTTAGGTCAGCTATATGAAACAATGTTGGGTTGGGTTGGTGAAGTGACTGGAAGACAGTTCGCTACACCTGTATTCGATGGAGCTACGCCTGAAGAAGTCCAAGAAGAATTAGAGGGAGCAGGGTTGCCTTTATCTGGTAAAGCTAAGCTTATTGACGGTAAAACTGGTGAGTATTTTGATAACCCAATTACTATTGGAAATATCTATATGATGAAATTAAGTCATATGGTAGATGATAAAATGCATGCACGTTCTACTGGCCCATATTCTCTGATAACTCAACAGCCTTTGGGTGGTAAGGCTCAATTTGGTGGTCAAAGATTAGGCGAGATGGAGGTCTGGGCTTTGCAGGCATATGGTGCAGCACATACTCTTCACGAATTATTAACTGTAAAATCAGATGATGTTGAGGGTAGATCTAAGGTCTATAATGCAATAGTTCGTGGCGAGCAGATGCCTGAATACTCAGCACCAGAATCATTTAATGTTATGATCAAGGAACTTCAAGGTCTTTGTATCGATGTGGAACTTGACTAATATAAAGGAGAATTAATTTTGACATACATTCAATCAAACCCTGTTGACACATCTAAGCAATATAGTTCTATAACTATAGGATTATCTTCTCCTGAAAAGATTCTTCAACGATCCTTTGGCGAGGTCCTAAAGCCTGAAACAATAAATTATAGATCATATAAGCCTGAGAAGGATGGCCTATTTTGTGAGAAAATATTTGGGCCAGTAAAAGACTACGAATGCCATTGCGGTAAATATAAGGGAATAAGATATCGAGGTATTATTTGTGATAGATGCGGTGTTGAGGTTACTCGCAAGAAAGTGAGGCGTGAACGTATGGGGCATATAACATTAGCAGTCCCGATTGTTCATATATGGTATCTTCGTTCTATACCCAGCAAACTGAGTTACTTAGCTGGAAAAAGCACAAAGGAACTTGAGAGAGTTATTTATTATGAAATGTTTATGGTGGTTGAGCCAGGTGATAGTGGTCTTGAAAAATTTGAGTTAATTGAAGAGGATGAATACCTCAAGATAGAAGAACAATTTGGATATATGGCAGTCTCTGATGAAGATAGAGATAATGAGAATTATTTTTATGCTACGATGGGTGGTGAAGCTATGAAAGAAATGCTTTCCAGATTAAATATTATAGATCTTAAGAACGAATTAGTTGATATCGTAAAGACATCTAAATCAAAGCAGAAACGTGGAGAGGCTCTAAAGCGATTAAAAGTTGTTCAGTCATTTGTGCCCAATCCTGTAAAGAATAGAATCAATAAACCAGAATGGATGGTGGTGTCTATATTGCCTGTAATACCACCAGAACTCCGTCCTCTGGTGCCATTAGAGGGCGGTAGATTTGCGGCATCTGATTTAAATGATTTATATCGTCGGATTATTATTAGAAATAATCGTCTTAAGCAGTTGATGGAAATTAAAGCTCCAGATGTAATTCTTAGGAATGAAAAAAGAATGCTTCAGGAGGCTGTGGACGCCCTTTTTGATAATAATAGACGTAAAACTGCTATTAGAAGTGGTTCGCGTAGGCCATTAAAGTCTCTTTCTGATATGCTTAGAGGAAAAACAGGCCGGTTTAGGCAAAATCTACTTGGAAAGCGCGTAGATTATTCTGGCAGATCGGTCATTGTAGTAGGCCCGCAACTTCAACTTCATGAGTGTGGTATGCCAAAGAATATGGCATTGGAGTTATTTAAGCCGCATATGATTCATGAATTGATGGCAAGAGGCTATACTCAAACTCCACGAAGTGCAAAATTAATGGTGGAAAATAGAGAGCCTGTAGTATACAAGGTCTTAGAATATGTTGTGCAAGACCATCCAGTACTACTTAATCGAGCTCCAACGCTTCATCGTTTAGGTATACAAGCCTTTCAGCCGGTTTTAGTTGATGGTAAAGCCATTCAGTTGCATCCTTTGGTATGTTCAGCATTCAATGCTGATTTTGATGGAGATCAAATGGCTGTGCACGTCCCACTGGCTGTAGAAGCGCAAATGGAAGCTCGAATGCTAATGCTCTCAAGTCATAATATCCTGCATCCAGCAAATGGGCAGCCAATTGCTGTCCCTTCACAAGATATGGTGCTAGGATGCTACTATTTAACAAGGCCTCAAGAAGGTGACAAAGGTGAAAGTAAGATTTTCGGTTCGATTCAAGAAGGATTATTGGCATATGAGAATAAAGCTGTTGGCTTACATGCAGTAGTTGATGTTCGACATAATGGGAAGTGGATAAAGAAGACTACTGTAGGTAGAATCATTTTTAATTCC
>Ga0207992_1000809_pt1 | contig 15124 bp, 18 predicted proteins | sample ETN02SmetaG_FD_185788 | JGI IMG/M metagenome (GOLD analysis project Ga0207992, IMG submission 185788) | Marine microbial and viral communities from oxygen minimum zone, Eastern Pacific Ocean - ETNP2014F10-02SV255 (SPAdes) (version 2) | ecosystem: Environmental > Aquatic > Marine > Oceanic ...
TCGAAACTCGCCCCCGGCACACATTAAATTCATTAAAAAAAGAACAAAGAAATAGCAAAAAAACCAGTGATAATACATGGCAATTCAAATTTTCATAATTCCAATAGTTATTGTTGCGATTATAGGACTATCAGGATACCTGGTTTACCGATATGCCATGTTTGATTTTTTGTGTAAAAGATCAGTCAATCAAACATTACAAAAATACAATATCAAAAAGACGCCATCTCAAATTATCAAGGAATATTATCAAAATAAGGGAGAAGAATTATCACATAAAGAAATTCAAAATATTGAGAAAAATTACAGACAAAAAGAACCAGAGCAATTTCTATCAATGTATGATGTAATTAGAGAAAATCTCAAAAACAAAGAAAAAGAATAAAGTTCTAAATCACTTATGGTTTAACTGGAATTTGGATAAATGGAGTTCCACCTTCACCAACTACAAGAGGTAATTTTCCATCCCATGCTTGAGTTTTTAGCCATTCCAAATAATGAGGGTTATTGGATAGAGCATTATTGATGATTGTAATTGCTTCGGCTTCACCTTGAGCTTCTGCAATGTTTGCTTTAGCAATACCTAGTGCTTGTGCCTCATGTTGTCTTGCTTCTACCTCAATTCTTAAAAGGTCATTTTCTGCTCTGAATGCTTTTTGCTCGGCCTCTACTTTAGATTCAATTGCTTGTGCAAATAATGAGGAAAATTGAAAGTCAGTAATAGAAATTACTTCAGTTATAATATTAAAATCAATTAATCTCTCGCTAATTTCAGATTCAATGTCAGATTTAACTTGAGGTCTTTTCGTGATTAATTCTTCAGCATTATAATTTGCCGTTACCTGTTTTACAACTTCTTCAATGGCTGGTTGAATGATTCTATTTTCATAGTCCATTCCAACTTCTTTGAATAAGTGATGAACTGAGTTTGGGGCAGGATGATAGTTTACAGTTACTGCAGTAGACACGGTTTGAAGATCTCTAGATGCGGAAGATGTTGATTTAACATACTTTAGAGTTCTCACTTCCATATTAACAACAGAATCTGCAAAAGGAGTAACAAAATGCAATCCCTCATCTAAAGGAAGAACACTAGTATCAACTGCATTCCAATGTAGTAAAACACCTCTATGTCCAGCATCTACAATTTGCACTGCACCTGCTACAACAACACCAATAATGACTAAAAGTGCAATTGCAATTACAACCATTTTTGCAGCACCGAAATTTACGTTAACTTTTGGATTTTGATATCTTGACAAGTGTAATAACTATGTAATTGGGACTATTATACCAATCTGATTGGGGATAAGGAGAAATTATTGGGTAGTTAAATCAAATATGTTCTAATTTAGAATCCAATATAATCAAATTATGAAAAATTAAATGTAGTATTTTTAAATTTTAGATGATTTGGGAGAATTCCAAGAATTTGCTGAAGCATTGTTTGGACAATTAGCAGTTGAGATTGATGAAGAAAAAGAGATCATAGAATTAGCATCAAAGGCAAGAGATGATATTATAGGAAAAGTAGAATTCAAAAAATTAGAAGATATTGCAAATGAAGTAATTCCAGAATTTAGAGGTAAAATAGAAGAATTTCTAGGCATAAAAGTTCCAGATAACATCCAATTAAAATTTCCAGAACTAGAGGAATTAAAGAGAATAAAAGGAAAAAAAGTTTTTTCAGATAAAGAATCAAAAGAATTTGTAACAGAATTATTTAATGCAGTTGCAAAAGAAAATTTTAAAAAAATTGCAGAATTAATGCAACAAGATACAGTGAAATATTTTGTGTATTCAACATACGCAATTCAATACATTTCTAAAATTACGACAACATATGGAGACTATCTTGATGGAGAAATTTACCTCAACAAATTCATTTTATCACGATATCCACAAATCATTTTACACAAACAAGGTGAACCATACGAATCAAATTTTGAAAATGTGAATTCAGGGTATTTTGGTGCAGTGAAAATGACAGTTCTAGAAGAATTGATTCATTCTACACAAGAAAATCTACAGCAAATTAACATGGATGCTGCAAGAGAAGTAAATAAAATAAATGAAGAATTGGCAGGAATTATTTTATCACTTGATACTAAAATTGTAAATGAACTTTCAGAGTATTGTCAATTACAGGCAGTACCAGATGATTTTCCATTTGCGAAAAAAGCAAATTTATTTTTCTTTTTGAATCCAGACCATTTTCTTATTGAACAGATAGGACCAGATGTTATGACATTTACACATGTTGAAATGGATCCAAAAATAGGGAATTTGGTTCCAGAACTATTAGGAATTTACAAAAAATGGCTTGTTCCAATCCAACAACATCATGCTGCATTTACTGCAATGGAAGGAATGGCAGGATTTGTAATTGAAAATATCTTAAAAGATGACAAAGATTTTCAAAATTATCTCACTACATTCATGGGAACAGATTTCTCATCATATCAAATTAGAAAGAATATGGGAAAAGACTTTACAAAAACAGTCTACGAAAAACTAGGTAAGGATACATTCAAGAAAATAATTGAAATACCACCTAACACCAGAGAATTAAAAGATCCTCAACTTTATCTCAAAAAATTGAGCCTGGTATAATTGGATGAAAAATTTGATCCATTTGTTGCTGAGTGGGTTTCTTTTGTAAAAAATCCAAATTTTAATTTGGTTGAAAAATGTTTAAAATTTTCTCAGATTTTAGAATATCCAGATCTGAATGTTGATGAATATATCAATGAAATTAGTAGAATTGGAATGTCATTAAAAGAATCCATCAACGATGTAAAAAATCCAACATATTTGATTTCAATGTTAAACGAACATCTCTTTGAAAATTTAGGATTTAGTGGGGATGATGATGATTACTACAACCCAAAAAATAATTTCCTAAATGAAGTGATAGACAAAAAAGTTGGGTTACCAATTACAATTTCAATTTTTTATACCGAAGTTGCAAAATTTATTGGGTTAAAATTAAAAATTATAGGATTCCCAGGACACATTTTAGTAAAATATAATGAAGAAATGATATTAGATCCATTTTATGACGGGAGGTTATTAGACATTGATGATTTAGAAGAAATTTTAGATAATAATTTTGGAGGAGAAGTAGAATTTAAACCAGAATTTCTAGATGAAGTTGATGATGAACAAATTCTTGTCAGACTAACTCGTAATTTGAAGAACTCATACATTCAGTCATTTGTTTATGATAAAGCATTACAATGTGTTAACATGGTTTTATCAATTGAACCAGAATCCCCTGATGATATTAGAGATAAAGGAATTTTAGAAGAAAGATTACAAAATTCGGAGATTGCTTTAAAATATTTGAACAAGTATTTAGAAATAAATCCAAATGCAGAAGATATTGATTTTGTTTTAGAATTAATTAGAAGTATAAAAATAAAAATTAATCAATAATAGAATTAACTTCTTTCCCTTGTTTTATCATGGAAATTTCATGACGAGCGATTTTATTTCTTAATGCTCTTTTGAGAATATCTATTTCGCTTCTAAGTAATGCCGTTTCATCTTCAAGTTTTGCAACTCGTTCGTAAATGGTTTCAGCTTCTGAACTCATAATTATCTATCAGGAGAAATTTGTCTTAAAAAGTTATGGGTAAAAGTTTGTAGATACAGGCTCAAGATGATTTTATAATTCAAATTCTTGACGGCATTTTTCACACTTAGCGCGTTCCTCTCCAGGCTGGCCGAGGACAAATATTTTACCGATTGTTTTACAAAGTGGACACATACCAGTAGTTGCATTTTTTGGACCAGTACGAATGATTTTTTGTGTTTTTCTTCGTCCCATAAATCAAACTTACAAAATCCGTCTATTAAGTTTTAATGGCGCGGGGAGGGGGATTTGAACCCCCGTGTCCTTGCGGACATAGGATTAGCAATCCTACGCCCTACCAGGCTAGGCGATCCCCGCACAAAAAGTCTAGAATTGATCTGTAAATAAATTCACTCGTCGCAAAATTATCTGGGTAGAATTAAATAATTAATCTCTCAAAACTGAGTATAATGAGTAAAAAAGTTGCAATAATGAAAGGGGACGGTATTGGTCCAGAAGTAGTAGATTCAATGCTAAAAATTTTAAAAGAATGTAATTTTCAGTCAGAAATTATTCTTTGTGAAGCAGGTTCAGAACAATGGGAAAAGAATGGAAGAAAAGACAAATCATACATTCCAGATGAGACAATAAGATATTTAGAAGAATCTGATGCATGTTTCAAAGGACCTACCACAACAATTCCAATTCCAGGAGCTCCAAGAAGTGTTGCAGTAACTCTTCGTCAAAAATTTGAATTATATTCAAACATTAGACCAACTAAAACTTTTGACAGATTAACACCAGATAGAAAACTTGATTGTGTTTGTTTTAGAGAAGCAACAGAGGGTCTCTACACAGGAATTGAAGCAAAAATTACAGACGATGCCGCAATTGCAATTAGAAAAATCACAAAACAAGGATGTGATAGATTCCTAAATTCTGCAATGAATTGGGCAAAACAAAATAACATGAAAAAAATGGTGGCAATTACTAAACGAAATATTCTAAAACAAACAGATGGAATTTTTTGGGAATCTGCACAAAGAGCAACAGAGGGAACAGATGTAGAATTATCAGAAATTTACATTGACAATATGGCACAACAAATGGTTGTTGCTCCAGAACAATTCAATGGAGCAGTTCTAGTGAGTACTAATTTGTTTATGGATATTATTTCAGAATTAGCCTCAGGGTTAGTTGGTTCAATTGGATTAATTTATTCGGCCAATATGGGAGATAATTTTGCAATGTTTGAAGCAGCACATGGAAGTGCACCACAATTTGCAGGACAAAATAAAGTCAACCCAACTGCAACTGTTTTGTCAGGAGCTTGGATGGCAGAATATCTGGGTGAAAAAGATATCAGAGACGCAATATTTGGTGCAACTGAACAAGTAATCAATGAAGGAAATACAGTAACATGGGATATTGGAGGAAATGCATCAACTACTCAAATGACAGATGCAATAATCACATATGCTAAAGAAAGATTAAGAAAATAATTAATTTCTAGCTTCTACAAGAATTAGTTCTTCAAAAAATAATTTCTTTTTTGCGATTATACGAGGTTTCAAACCTAATTTTTGAATATAATCAATCAATTTTTGATAATTTGACAAAGAAGAAGTTACAAAAATAAATTTTCCATTTTCCTTGATATTATTACACACTGAATCAAAGATTTTTTTAGGAATCTCAAATCCTTCAATACCGCCATCTGTTGCAACATCTAAAATTTCATCCGTAGCAAGATAAGGTAAATTACAAACAACAAAATCAAATTTAATTTTTATGGCATCAGAGCCATTACAACAAATCAGATTTTGAGTTTTGTAGGTTTGTTGCTTTAGAGCATTATAATTGATATCAGTCCCAACAACATATGAAAAATTCTCTGAAAGTAGTTTTGTCAGATATCCAGAACCACTTCCAACATCTAAAGCAAAATCTCCTTTTTCATTTTCAATGTTTTCAGTTATGAAAAAAGTATCCTCAGAAGGAGGATATGCTTCATCTTTCAAGGATTTGATTTGCAAGGTTAACTATCTCATCTCCTGAAAGATCATCTACTCGTTTATCTATTACAGTTTCTTTATCAAATTGTTTTAGAATATTTTTTACTGTTTTTCGCCTATATGAAAAAATTTTGTTGATTGTTTGGATAAGATCTTTTTTCATGAAATTTTTTTTAGTAATTTTTAAAATTACAGAATCAACTTTAGGAGGAGGAGAAAAATTATTTTTACCTACTTTTAAGATATTTTCAATTTCAAAGGCATAATTTGCAGTTATGCTAATTGCTTTTCTGTTTTTTGTAGATTTTGCAAGTAATTTTTCAGCAAATTCTTTTTGAACCATTATTACACCATGTGAAAAAGAAGACTGAGCAAGCCATTCTATAGCATCTTTGCTTCTAGAATACGGTAAATTAGATACAAAAATTGAAAAAGTATCTTTTTCTTTTAATCCATCTCCATATTTTAAAACAAGATTTTCAAGATTAGAAAATACAGATTTTGCATTTTTAATTAGAGTTTGATCAGCATCAACTGAGATTACTTTTTTTGCTTTTGTGCATAGTAAAGGAGTTAAAATTCCCAAACCAGTTCCTAACTCAAAAACAACATCATTTTTTGTTATTTTAGCTTCAGAAACAATTGATGTTGCTATAGAATTTGAGTTGAGAAAATGTTGTCCTAACAGTTTACGTTTTATCATCGCTTTACAAAGAGATTCATTCTACTTTCCCCAGTAATTTCATCCAGTATTCTTTGTGAAATGTGTTTTACTGGTTCTTTGAATCCAACACGTTCTTGTAAATCTTGATAACTTTCAAATTTTTTCTGTTCTCGTTCCTCAAGCATTATTTTCATGTAAGTTTTCCCAATTCCAGGAATTAATTCAAGTGCATGAATTCTTGGAGTTAATGGTTGTGCTTTATTTAGATAATCAACAAATCTTGATTCATTTATTGTAACAATATTTTCTACAACTGTTTCTAATTCACTTTGTGCTGATGAAGAAATTTTTTCATAATCCATCTTTCCCAAAACAGACAAAATTTTAGTTCTCCCTTCTTTTCCGATATAGATTTTCTCACCTACTTCAAATGTAGAATTTGGAACTCCAAGAACTTCCAAGAGAGTTAAACGGTCCTCACCAATTGCGGTTATGATAATTCCATCTTTTCCACGTACAGTAAGCGATTTACCTCTAGTGTCATAATCTAAAACAAATGCATATTCCTCATATCTTCTAGGTGGGGATTGTGCCCGATACAAAATAAAATACTCCTCGAAAACTACGAGTGCTCCTGAATAATTTTGAGCATTTTTTCTAGAGTTTCAGACAGAATTAATTTTTTCCAACCAAATGTAAAAGAACGTAGTTCTGCCATACTAGTTGGTCTAATATTTACGATTTCAACAGCTTCATCTTCTGTTAATTCACATTCTTTAATGAGTTGTTTTTTCATATCCTTTGCAACTTTTGCATCAGTTGTTACAAATTTTGAAACATAATCATATGTCCAGCGTTGGATTTGATCCATCTCTTCAACATCGACTTTACCTAAAATTTCTTTAACTTCTGAAAGAGAAATTGCTTGTTTCTTTTGTACTTCTTCCATATTTATACACCGAATGGTTTTATGTGATCCAATCTAGTGATTAAGGTTTTTGGTTTATTACCTAATTTTACACTTAGAGTAATAGCACGTCTACCAACATTTGTAACAACACCTACTTTACCGTGATAACGTCTATGTGGTAATCCTTTGTGTTGTCTAGGATCAATGATGACTAAAGCTTGCTGACCTTCTTGATATTCACGTAACAGAAATGAAACTCCTCGCGGGGCCTTTTTCTTCATTACAGATCGTGATTTGTGTTTAAATCCATGTGAACGACCAGAAGATTTCTTAGTTGCCATTTAGTCTCAAATCTCCAAAAGCCCTATTTTAACACTTAGAACTATTTTGAAATGTTATCAATATCGGTTCTAAGTTGACCACAAGCTGCTGAGATTTCGGTTCCTTTTTCCACACGAACAGTGCAATTTACACCAGCATTAGATAAAATTTGTTCAAATTCAAGTACGCTTTCTTGTGATGGACGTTTAAAATCACCAGCTGTAGGATTGATGGGAATTAAATTTACATGTGAACCATTTCCTTGCAAAAGTGAAGACAATTCTTTAGCAATTTTAGGAGAGTCATTTATTCCTGCCATTAATGCATATTCAAACGTCACACGACGTCCAGTTTTTTGAAAATATCTTTTCCCTGCATCAATAATATCTTCAACAGAATTAGGTCCTGCTGTAGGTACCAATTTTTTTCGTAATTCATTATTTGGAGCATGAAGTGAAATAGCAAGGCCAATCTGCAAATTTTCTTCAGCCAACTTATCTATTCCAGAAGGAATTCCAATAGTAGAAATTGTGATATGGCGTTGTCCAAGACCAAAACCTCTATCATGAGTTAAAATTTTTACAGCACGAATCATTTCATCATAATTTGCCATCGGTTCTCCCATTCCCATAAAAACTAAGTTAGTAACATGTTCTCCTCGTTTCTGTAGAATTTCAGCAAAATGAATTACTTGAGATACAATTTCCTCAGCTGCAAGATTTGTTTCAAACCCCATTTGTCCGGTTGCACAAAATACACATCCCATAGCACATCCAATTTGTGTAGAAACACAAATTGTTGATCTTGGATGGCCACCAATTTTTGATGAAGAATATTGCATTAGAACCGTCTCTACAGAAGTTGTAGTTAGTTGAAGTAACAACTTAGTCGTATCCTTATCTTCACTTACAACTTCATGAATTTGTTTTGCAGAACCTATCACATATCCAGCTTCAATCATTTCTTCTCTCATTTTTTTTGGAAGTTGTTTTATTTCAGATAGATTTTTTGGGAATTTGTAATAAAGTGGAAGTAAAATTTGATCTGCCCTATACCTAGGGTATCCCATATCAACTACTAATTGTTCCATTTCTTCAGGAAGTAAACGATAAAGATCTTTCATGACATAATAATAATCTCAAATGATATTATAATGTAATCCAATACAATTGGAAAATAAATAAAAAGAAAAAAATGAAAAAAAGAGTGACTACTCTTCTAATGGTTCTGAATCATTAGATTCAATATCCATTGGGGTTTCTACTGTAGCCTCTACTTCAGGTGTAGTTTCTACTGTAGCCTCTACTTCAGGTGTAGTTTCTACTGTAGCCTCTACTTCAGGTGTAGTTTCTACTGTAGCCTCTACTTCAGGTGTAGTTTCTACTGTAGCCTCTACTTCAGACAGTTCAATTGTTTTTTTGGCAGTTGCTTTTTTTGTGGCTGTTTTTTTAGTAGTCTTTCTTGTCTTTTTCTCAGCTTCTTCAGGATCTATTACACCTGCTTCACCTAGAGCAAAGATTACCTCTTCTTCAGGATGATGAGGACTATCTACCATTCTAGCAATTCGTTTCTTACCTGATTTCTTAAAGTATATTCTATAGGTACTTGTATGTGCAACCACATTTCCTCCAACAGGACGTGTTGGATCACCAAAGAATACATCAGGAGATGCCATGACTTGGTTGGTTGCAAGTGCAGCACAGTTGTATGTTTCTGCAATTCTAGACAACAAATGTACAAAGTGATTTAGTTTTTGTTGTCTAACAGATAATGTTCCACGTCCAAGGTATTCAGAACGGAACAATCCAACTGCAGAATCTGCAACAATAAGTTTGATATTATTTTCTTCGATTATTGAACCAGCTTCCTCAAGAATCAATGTTTGATGTGCACTATTGTATGCACGAGCAACAATAATTCTATCCAAGACTTTTTCAGGATCCATTTCATGAGCTTGTGCAATAGATACAATTCTTTCAGGTCTGAAAGTATTTTCAGTGTCAATGTATAGAACACTTCCTTCAAGACCACCTTCTTCTTTTGGTTTTTGAACCATTACAGATAGTGTATGTGCAAATTGTGTTTTACCACAACCAAATTCACCATAAACTTCTGTCAAAGCTTGAGTCTCAATGCCACCATCAAATAGGGTATCAAGACAATTTGTACCAGTTGTAATTTTACCAATACTTTGTCGATTTTTATAAATCTCACTTGCACTAACAAAGTCTTTGGCAATTAATCCACCTTCAACTAAATGTTGTCGGGCTTTATTGACAATTTTTTCAGCAGTATCCTTTTCCATTCCAGTAATGTCTGCAATTTCTACAGGACCTCTAACGATGAGGTCCATGACGTTGTGGATACCTGCATCAGATAACTTTCTTGTAGTTACAGGACCTACGCCCTCTAAACTATCTAATCTTAAATCTTCTACCATACCGTAAGGTACGGTACCAGTACTTTATAAGAGTATTGTTTTAGAAAATGATCGTTAAATTAGAATATTCTAAAAATGGTTATCGTCGTTTTCTTCTTTGACCAGGTTTATTTTGACCAGGATATCTGCCTAGAGCAAATCGTTTCTTGAAATTTCCTTTATTTGCGACACTAGAGCTGTCGCCTACGATCTTCCTTCCTTCTACTTTAGGAGTTTGTCCTCGTACTTTACCTGCTTTAGTTAGCGAACCGTGTGTTGCCATGAATTAAACTCCAAAATAGTGAATTTATGTATTTGTATAACTACCAGTATTGTGCTTTAATCTTCTCTAAGACACGTTCGTGTTCAGGACTCTTTCTACGTGCGTATTTTTCCATTGCACCTAATGGAACACCACCAAGCGATCGTGCAATTCCATTAAAGAAGTATCTCTGTGGACCTCTAGAACCAGTTTTTGTCATGAATTTTTTAATAGCATATTTGAAATTGTGTTGCCATGTTTTGTAAAGAACACCTAATTGAGCAGGAGTCATTTCTTGACCAATATTAAAGAAAGATGCATTTTCCAATAATCCAATAGGAACGAAGGTCAAAGCAGTTGCAGTAAACATTGATTCGGGTTGTTCATGTTCTAATTCACTTAGTAATCTAATAGTTTCCCAGGAATCTTCAGGCTGTTCATCATTATCTAGTCCCATAATCAAAGTAAATGCAGGAATCCAATAATTTTCATTCATTGCTTTTACACCTTCTTTTACAACCCAATGCCATTCCTCAGGTTTGTAAGGTGCAAGTTTTCTGTCAGCGTATTTACCAATTAATCTTAAACTTCCAGTTTCAAACCCAGCTTGAACACCAATCATGTTATCAGGACCTGCTTTCATAATTCTTGAAAGATTTGGAAGAAGTTTTTCATCAGCAATTGCACCAGCTAAAGTTCCGTGTGTAGGATTAGTGTGTTCTACGCCAGTGGACATAATTCCAGTAAATAGTTCTTCAAGTGCTTCTCTGTTTGGCTCCATGCCTTTTGCAGTTCTAGGATCCATTCCATAAACAAAAATATCATCACTGTGAATCCATGCAGATTTAGAACCACCTTTTTTGATGTTAACTTCAATTTCTTTTTTCACTTTCTCAACAGGATAATATCTCAAAGAACGTAATGTAACATCACAGAATTTACAACCACGTCCACAACCACGCATCACCTCTACCATTCCATGCATACTTGGTTCTATAATATCAGGAATTTCATCTAAGTCTGGTCTATCCCAGAAATTTACAAATCGTCCATGAATTTTTTTATTATTTCTTTCAAATTCTTTTATGTTTACTTTAAAGTCCTTTCTCTTTCTGAAAGGATCCATGTTTTCAAATTCACCATCAATCAAATAATTGAAAAATCTTCCAGCATGCCCATCAATCTCGGGTGCAATACCACCAAGTTCTCCTTCTAAAATTGCATAGATTCCAAATTCTTCAATTTTTTCTGGATCATAATTATATTGCCAAGTACCAGATGCGCCTGAAATTACTTTTGCTTTACTACCAGTTCTAGCTTTTGCAGCCTTTATTCTATGGTGTAATTCTGTGTTGTATAATTCATCATAAGAAATTTGTTTTCTACCATAAGTGAATGTCATAGTCACGGGACCCATTCCAAGAGGATCCATTTCATAAGTTCCAATTACTTCAGTTTCAGGACCAATAAATTTTTCAATATGATTCGGATGAGCAACAACTACATCACTTCGTGCAAAACCATCACGCAATAAACCAGCTTCTAATTTTCTTAATCCATATGGAGCATATTTTGCAGCGCCGTTAATATCAGGAGACCAATTACAGATGAAATCAAATAATACTTTTGGAGTGACTTGTTTTCCCAAAATTTTGTACCAAAAGCTCTTTGGATCTCTATGAGGATCAATGGCAGGTGCACATCCAAAAAATGTTGCCAAAGATAATCCACGATATGGAGACATCAAAGTACGATCAGCAGTTAAAACAATCTTAGGAGTTCCCATTATCTTCACGAAAATGATTTTGTGATTTATTTTAAACCTTGCTAGCAAAAATTAATAATTTTCCAATATTCCAGCCTTATTTCTGTGAAAAATACCAAATTCCTTGTTTTGAGACAAATATGCACCATCAAAAACAGTTCCATCTCGACAAACAAGATCTTCTCCAACACAACAACTTCCACAAATTCCAACACCACATTTCATCATACGTTCAAGACTGGCTTGAACAAAGATGTTCTTAGAATTAGCTGCAAGTACGGTTTTGTACATCATTATTTCAGGTCCACAAACATACACACCATCATAATGATTTTCATTAACAAGTTTTTCAACTAAATCAGTTACAAAACCTTTTTCACCATAGCTTCCATCATCAGTAGAAATAATGACTTTGTGAGGATTTTTCTCTAAAAGCGAATTTGTCAAATCTTCAAAGAATACTTCATCTTTTGATTTAGCACCAATTAGTACAGTGACATCATCAGTTGGTTTTACAAATGTCAACAATCTCATCATTGGAACAAGACCAGTTCCACCACCTACTAACAAAAGTTTTCCTTCTTTAACATCAAATGAATTTCCATATGGACCTCTAATTCCTATTTGTTGGCCTTCTTTAACATTGAATAAACCAGTTGAAGCAGGTCCATGTTTTCTAACAGTAAACGCGGCTTTACCAGATTCTTTAGAAATCATAATACTCATTGGTAATTCATTTACTCCAGGAATCCAAACCATTGCAAATTGTCCAGGAAGAACACCAGACATTATTTCATCAGAGAAAACAAGGGTTCTAACAGTAGGAGTTTCATCAATTACTTTTTCAATTGTAACAATTGTGGTATGGTTAAGATTTCTTTGCAAGGCCCACAAATTCCTGTATTGTTGAATAATTTTTCTTTTGCATGTATTGCAAAATTCCTTTGTTAATGTCATCAAAAATATTAATCCAATTTTCACCTATTGCGCTTCCAAGTTGAACACCAGAAGCACCTGCCAGAAAAAATTCAACAGCATCTTCCCAAGTTGAAATTCCACCACAGCCAATTATCGGAATGTCATATTTTGAGGAAATTTCATAAACACACCTTAGTGCAATTGGTTTTATCGGAGTTCCAGAAAGTCCACCAAATCGATTACTAAGAATTGGTCTTTGTGTTTCAACATCAATAGCCATTGCACGAACCGTGTTAATTGCAGTGATTGCATTAATTCCAGATTCTACTGCAGTACCAACAGTTTTCAGATAATGAGTAGTACCCAATCCAACTTTAGCAATTATAGGAACATCAGTAGAATTTTTAGCAACAGTGACAATTTCTTTAACTAATTCTGGATCATCTCCAACTTCCAATCCAACTTTTGCCACATGAGGGCAAGAAAGATTCAACTCATATGCTTTGACTTTACAATTCTCAAACTGTTTTATCATTAATTCAAAATCTTCAGGAATTGAACCCACTAAACTTACAATAATTGGAACTTCTTGATTGGGTTCAATCATTTTTGCAAAATTTGGTGCACCAGGATTGGATAATCCAACTGCATTCATCCAACCACCTCCATTAACACTAAAAATTGTCGGATTTGGGTAACCATCCCAAGGCTCTGTGCTAAGTGATTTTGTCACAACTGCACCTGCTCCGGAGCGATAAATACGATTAAAGACATCCAAAGAGATTCCCAAAATTCCAGATGCAAGCATCACAGGTCGTTCTAGTTGAATTTTACCTATGGAAGTTACAAGACTAGGTTCCACTTTAATTAATGAATTCAATTTAGAATATAATAGTTGATTCATGTGGTTCTAGTACCTTTTTTAAAGGTCATTTAGATTCAACTAGTCATGTATTCTGTAATATTAACAGAGTTAGGGATATCAGTTTTCAATGAAGAAAAACTTGAAAGAGCATTTTCATTCTCAAATAACGTTAAAGAGTATCTTTTAGTTAAAAGTAAAGAGGCAAAACTCAACGAACTCATTAATTATTTATTTTCAGTTCAAAGAGGATTCGCAGTAAGTGATGAGTCATTACTTGCAATTTTGAAAAAAAATAATATTGATTGTCAAATAATGGATGATTCAAAATTGGAGAGTATTCAAGCATCCAAACCACAAATAATTGTAGATTCAGGTTTTGCTTCAAATCCTCAAGATGCATTAGGAAAATTAAGAGAATTTGCTTTAGGGTTATCATCTTCAAAAGTTACAGAAGTTTCAGAAAGTCCAGATCTTCATATTATTCAAGCAATTAACTCACTTGATGAAATTGACAAAATAGCAAATGCATTAAGTTCAAGATTAAGAGAGTGGTATGGATTACATTTTCCAGAATTAGACAACATTATTGATAGTATTAACGGATATGCACAAATTGTAATGGCAGGAAAGCGAGAATCATTAACAAAACAAATCTTTGAAGATGCAGGATTTCCTGAATCAAAAGTTGAGATGTTATCATTAATTTCATCAAAAAGTAGAGGAGGAGATATCTCAGATGTTAATTTATCAATTGTACAATCAATTGCAAAACAAATTTTAGATTTTCATGATTTACGTAAAAAATTAGAAGAACATGTTGAATCAGAAATGCAAATAATTGCTCCAAATCTTTCAGCAATTCTTGGAACTGCAGTTGGTGCACGACTTTTAGGAAGAGCTGGAAGTCTCAAGAAAATGGCATCAATGCCTGCAAGTACAATCCAAGTATTAGGTGCTGAAAAAGCATTGTTTAGATCATTGAAGACAGGTTCTCAACCACCAAAACACGGGTTATTATTCCAACATGCAATGGTTCATGCAGCTCCAAGATGGCAAAGAGGGAAAATTGCAAGAGCTGTAGCTGCCAAAGCAGTAATCGCCGCAAGAGTAGATGTCTATGGAGAAGGACTGAATGAGACTTTACTTGAAAAACTCAACATTAGGGTTGGAGAGATTGGTAAAAAATATGAAAATCCAACTGAAAAAGATATCAGAAGACCTCAATCATTTGAGCGTGACGGAGGAAACTTCAGAGGCGGTAGAAGAGAAGGTGGAGATAGAAGAAGAGAAGGTGGAGATAGAAGAAGAGAAGGTGGAGATAGAAGAAGAGAAGGTGGAGATAGAAGAAGAGAAGGTGGAGATAGAAGAAGAGAAGGTGGAGATAGAAGAAGAGAAGGTGGAGATAGAA
>Ga0207992_1000810_pt1 | contig 15105 bp, 17 predicted proteins | sample ETN02SmetaG_FD_185788 | JGI IMG/M metagenome (GOLD analysis project Ga0207992, IMG submission 185788) | Marine microbial and viral communities from oxygen minimum zone, Eastern Pacific Ocean - ETNP2014F10-02SV255 (SPAdes) (version 2) | ecosystem: Environmental > Aquatic > Marine > Oceanic ...
AGCCATTAATGAAAAATTTGCATATAGATTAGGCGCAGCACTTGCAACTTATCTTGATTTAAATTCATTAGTTGTAGGCAGAGATATTCGAGAAAGTAGCCCAATTCTTCATACTGCTTTTTTATCAGGTTTGAAGGAATCTGGAGTACATGTACATGATATTGGAATAGTACCAACAGGAACGATGTATCATGCAACTCATGTGTTAGATGTAGATGGTGGTGTAATGATTACAGCATCACACAATCCTCCTGAATATAATGGATTTAAAATGAATAAAGGTACTGCAGCAATGGCAGGAGAATCTATACAAGAGTTATTGAAAGTATTTTTACAATCGGAATTTAAGATGGGAGAAGGTACTGTAAAAGATACAGATGTGTTGAGTAATCATATCGATTCAGTAATTCAGAATATTGATGTTCCCAAAAGAAAATTGAATATTGCAATAGATTGTGGAAATGCAGTTGCAGGTCCTGCAATGATTGAATTATTCAATAAATTAGAGATGGATGTGATACCATTGTTTTGTGATTGGGATAATCAATTTCCAAATCATCCTCCAGATCCAACAAGAATTGAAAACATGCAGGATTTAGCAAAAGTAGTACAAGAAAATAATTGTGACTTTGGAATCGGCATTGATGGAGATGGAGATCGAGTTGGATTAGTCGATGAAGCTGGGAATTTCATCCATCCCGACAAAATGTTAGCACTTTTTGCAATTGATATTCTGAAGAAAAAAGCAGGCCTTAGTGATGAAGAACGTACTATAATTTATGATGTTAAATGTTCAATGGCAGTTGAAAATGTCATCAAAGAAAATGGAGGAATTCCACTAATGTTACGAACGGGGCATTCATTTCAAAAACAAGCGTTACGTGAAAAACCATTAGTTCCGCTTGCTGGAGAAATGAGTGGCCATGTATTCTTTAATGATAATTGGCCTGGTTTTGATGATGCATTATATGTGTCTGCTAGACTTGTAGAATTAGTTTCAAGGACTTTAGAATCAAATAGGAAATTTAGTGATTTAATTGGAATATTGCCTGTTTATTCATCAACAGGAGAAGCAAAAGTACACTTTACTTCTAATGATAAAAATGCTCTAATGCAATCAATCATAGATTCAGTAAATTCAGAAGGTTTAGAAAATTCAACAATTGATGGAATTAGATTTAATTTTGAAAAAGAAGGTGCTGTTGTTGGATGGTGCCTTTGTAGGCTTTCAAATACTGAACCGATTTTTGTTATGCGAGCAGAAGCAATTGATGATGAAAATTTAACTTGGATTAAATCAGAAGTAAACAGAATAATAGGTCCACATCTGGATATTACTGAATTCTTAAATCAGGATTAAACTTCTTCTCCAGTTTCAGTTTCAAGCTCTGTAGAAATTGTGTAGTTGTCTAAAACAATTAATCTGATTGAATAAGTTACTTCTTCTCCATTATCGCTTCTATCACATTGAGATAGTGGACCTCCAGGTGTATTCCCTACTTCAGCAATAACTCCTATTTCTACCATATATTCGCCTAATCCTTCTCCCTCTGAATCTAATTGTTCAATGATTTCAGCTTTTGATAATCCTGAAACGGTGGATCCTAACATTGAGGAATTATACCATATGAGTTCTACAGAATGAGCACCCCCGCCCCCATTATTTTGCCCATCTCCACTTCCATTGTCAGAATTATGAGTTACAGTGGCAGAAATAGTATCCGCAGCAGGTTGTCCACCTGCAGGACCTGCACATACGCCGTTTGCTTCTTCATCTTCCCCATAAGACATTGAAATTTCAACACCTACGATGTTATTTGAACTTGCATCATCAAGAATGTCAGTGGTAAATGCTAATTCCAAACTCTCACCATTATTGATATATTCAGTGGCATTATCTAATTCGATATATTCGAGTTCACCTTCAACTTTGTAGTCTGCAACGGCACTAAGACTACCATCACTACCTCCTCCTGATGCCATAAAATATGCTGGAAAAATCGCTAAGAAGAACATAGTAACTAAAACAGTAGCCAAAAATTGGCGGTCATTTTGAAGCCGCTCTAATGTCTCTGCTACGTCGAACATTAAATCCCCCACATGAAAGGGGGTTATCAATTTGATACCTATTCTTCTTCAAAAACAGTGGGCAATTCAACTTCAACCTTTATTGGCCAAACCTTTGATTTCACATCAAAACCTAAATTCTTGTAGAATTTTTTTGATTTTCCAAACACAGGATGAAAATAACCAATTATAGATCTTTCACCAAAAGTCCATTTCCATGGTTGTCGAGAGAGTTTACTTGACCATAGTGTAATTAAGTTTTCAAAATTAGTCACACCGATTTTGATTGGAAAACACCATGATGTGAAATGTAAGCTTCCTGAAGAACCAGGAGTATGACTCCAACATAACAATTCTAATCCATTATATGGTCCAGATGTGATTTTAATTCCTAGACTTTTTGCTAATTGTGTAATTGGCATTATAATTGCAAAACGATCTACAGTGCGAACACTTTCTATACGTTCATAGGTCCATCCAGAATTAACTACGATTTCTCTTAACTCACGTATCATATCTGTAGGTTTTAAACATGTTGAAAACTCAACAGTTTGTAGTTTCACCATGCTAACGCTAAGGCTTACTATCCTTGAACATCTTGTTTGATTTTGTCTATTTACGGCCTAAGAGGCATTGACCGATATGTGGACATAGGTCCCATTTTGCAATTATTGCTCGGTATTTCTCTTATTGCTTTGATTAGCCAAAGAGAGAACCTAGACCTTCAAATCCAGCTTCTTCTTCTTCTTCTTCCTCAGCAGGAGCCTCTTCAACAGCATCAGTTGCACCACTTGATCCACCAGCTGCAGGAGCAGCGGCAGCGGGGGCAGCAACAGCAGTTGACATAGCTTCTTCAATGTCAATTCCATCTAATGATGCAATTAGAGCCTTAACACGGCCACCATCAGCATCAACACCAGCACTTTTCAGTACGGCTTTTACGTTCTTTTCATTAATCTCCTTGCCTGCGGAATGCAGTAACATAGCAGCATATACATATTCCATTTATTTTTCACCTCTTTTTTTTGTTCTAACCGAACAGGTCGCCAAGTCCCCCGAATTCTTCAGGTTCTTCTTCCTCTTCTTCTTCTGCCTCAGCGGGAGCAGAATCAGTTTCTTCAGCTACAGGTGTAGCAGTAGCAGCAGCTGCTGAAGCAGCAGCTCCTAATTGTGAGGCCAACTCATCACCGAGGGCCGAGGAATCTAACTTGGAAGCTAATCCAAGCATTGAAGCATTTGCTCTTCCAATGAAGAGTGGTAATGTTTTATCAGTCATTACTCCTGCTTCTACAGCAACATTCATTGCTTCTGAAGATGCTTTAGATAACAGAGTTGGCATTGTTAAACTTGTAAACCAACCTACATTGCAAGCTAAATTGAATGTTGCAGAAACAGCACCAATAACCTCGGTACGGAAACTATCAACATCAATATCTAACACCTCTGGTGTAAATTTCGTTCCATCTTCATAAGTTGAAATTAATTTTAATCCTGTAACAATTGGATTGATGCCAAGTTTAGATAACATCATGCCCAATTCACCATCAAAAGTTTCACCTGCTTTTATTGCAGTAGTATCTTTTTGAATATGGACAGATCCTTTCATAATCTTAGCAGGAATTCCAATTGAATTCAAGTCACCAACAATAGGACCAGGAGCCATTCCAGTATCTTGTTTTTCAACAATAATATCTTTTGGAGCAATATCTCCTGGTTTGGCTGCTCTTCCAGCTTCTGTCTTTTTTAATTCAGAAAATAGTGTAAAACTATCATATTTTGTTGATTGAACCAAAGCAGGTTGTACTGCATTTCCAAACATGTCTTCAAGAATTTCAGAATCTAAATTTGCTTCATTCCAAGCACGACTCATCAATTTCTTTTTAGCAACTCGAATAGACATAGAATCTCTCAGAGATTTTCTCATGCCTAACATTGCACCTGCTGGAATTCCATGAACATCAATAATTGCAAGAGTTCCTCCTCTGCCTATATCCTCGCTTAATTTTGAAACTGTACCATGTTTCCAAGCCACTGCCTTTGCTTTCATCAGTTAATCACCTCTACTGCTACAGATGGCCCCATTGAAGTTTTGATATACAATGATCTAATATTGCCAATTCCTCTTTCTAATTTTGATGTAACTCTGTTGTATACAGTCATTACATTTTCCATAAGTTCTTCTTCAGTTTGCTTTACAGTTCCAATAGCCACATGGAATGTCATTTTGTCTCGACTTCTAACAACAACCGTATTTCTTAATCCTGCAGCAATCATACTTGGATCAACTGTAGGTGGAACCGGCCTGGGCATTTTTCCTCTTGGACCAAGAACAACACCAAGGAATCTTCCGACAGACCCCATATGAGGTACTTCTGAAAGGAAGTAATCATATTCATTTGCTAATCTCTTAGCAGTTTTTTTGTTTCCTCCAAGATCTTCTATTGTAGAAGGGTCGATAATGTGAACATCACCTTTTTTTGCTTGGCTAGCAGAATCTCCAGCAGCAAACATAGCGATTTTTACGTCTTTACCCCGACCATTTGGAAGTCTAACTTCTTCTTGTACACGGTTTGTTGGGACTTTCAAATCAACATCTCTAAGTGTAAATGCTAATTCTACAGATTCTGTAAATTTACGCTCAGGAGCAGAATCAAGAGCGGCTTTCAATGCTTTATTTATTTTTTCTTCCATTTTTTATCACCTCTGCGGTCTACGAGGAACACCTCTCCCGCAATTCGTGTTTTTGATTTAATTGAATTTCCCGTCATAATCTCCTGCATCCATTGCTTGGATGACTTTCTTGGGTCGCATACCATCTACACAAACCCTCATTGATTGACATGTGCCAATAACTTCTCTTGCCATTGCACGAACATCACAACCAGTTAAATCTGAACTTTTGTCTTTAGCTATTGAAATTACTTGATCCATTGTCAATTCTTCAACAGCTGCATCCCAACTACCATTGCATTTTTTCACACCTAGTGCTTTACGAATACGACGGCTTGTCCAGTTGTCTGACATGTTTTTCACCTTTCTGTAGCGACTCTGCGACCCACTTCCCCTATTTAATCGCGGTTATTCCTCATTCAATCCTTTCGATAACCCTTACGTGGTCTGCACGCATGTTCAAAGTCATAGGGATATCTGCCTCATATAATTCCATAGAAATCTCTTCTTTAGTATCAGCAACAGCAAGGATTCTTGCTTTTTCACCTTTGAATGCACCACTTACAATTTCAACCAGACAACCGATTTCAATTCCAGATGTAGCGGACTTAGGCTCTAAGTATGGCAATACGTCTTGTAATGGAACTTCTGCTCCAAGAACTCCCTTTGCATTTTTCAATGGAGTTGTGTTAACTACTCCTCTACTTGAACGATCTTTTCCACCAACTCTTCCAATTAATTTTTCTACGTGGTGCTTTGCACTTGCTTCAACAAACACATAACCTCTCATTTGAGTTGGATGAAGTACACTAAATATTTCACCAATTGAACTTTGAAGACTTCCAGTTCCAGACATTCTTGCATGCATTTCTTGGGATACTTTCTTTTCCGAACCAATAGCAGTTTTAACAATGTAAAGACATGAACCAACATCTCCATACATTTCAATTAACCAACGTTCTGATCCATCTACTTGTGAATTAGTATAACATAATGTTCTTGAATTGTGTTTTTCTCTAGATTCCCAAGCAATATCTCCTGGGTCAACCCATACATGTTCATCATAAATTGCATCTGGAGTTACAGACTCAGTATCACTAACTACTAAAACAGGAGTAATATCTGATAATCTATTTCCTATTTCGATATATCTTGCATTTTCTGCAGCTCTAACAAATGTTAAATCTTCTGAAGAAATTCCTGTAGAATCTGAAACCCTTTTTATTACAGCATCTTGATCATGACCATCACCATAATCAAAAACGCCATCCCACTGTCCCAAAAAGTCTTCACTTGCTCTTTTCAGAAGTAATAATTTTTCACCATGCCTTACAAATACAACGTAACTATCAGCCATTTTCAATCAACTCAATTCATTAATGAATCAAAAATCCATGGAAGGAAATTGTCCATTACAACTAAAACTACAAAACCGATGAATCCAAGAATTAACATTCCAATTCCACAAACGTAAATTGTTTGACGCAATTCTTTCTTAGATGGCTTTCTAGCCATACGTAGGATTCTTGCCCATGAGCCTTTACCTACTTTACGAACATTTGTTTCAATAGAATCCTGCCATTCTTGAACAGTATCTTCAAATCTACGTTGCTCGACTTCTCCATCATATTCGGCCATTTATAATCCTCAGCGGCCGTGCGACCTAACAACGACATTTAAAGCAAACCGCCAAAAGAATGCAAACAAATATCTTCATAGTTTTCATAAAATTAGATTTAAAACAACTTATAAACAGGGTTATGAACAAGAAAATCAGCGATTCAAATATGAGAGATAACTCTGCTGAATCAAGATACTTTTTCCGTTTGGCAAAATATCTAATTCCTCGTAAAAACAAAGTACATTTAGCAGTTTTTTTATTGACTTTATTATTGATTCCAAGTGCTATTACAGCATTAGAACCAATCGATTTAGAGGCATACAATATTGATGTTGAAGAGATTGTTGCAGAAGAATTTGTAAATCAGGAACTATCCACCTCAAGTGAACTTTTTGCATTTTTGGTTACAGTAAGAGACCCCGAATTTGTGGGTACAGGTTTTCTTCCAGAAGATAGGATCTTAGAAAATGGGAATTTTGATTATAGTAAATTACCTCAATCAGAAGAATCGATAGGTTATGATTTAGATAATGGAATCACCGAGCCCAAAGGAGGTATTTTGAATTTAACAGTATTAAGAGAGATTTCAGAGAAATCAGAGGTAGTTGAAAATAATTTAATTTCAGATTATCTAACTCCAATGGTTGATGATGTTGTAGGTGTTGAAAGTGAGGGGCTATTATCTATTTCTAGACATATAGAGACATTTATGGATGGAGAAAGTTACATGACAAATCCCACTGTTGATATTTATGGAAATATTGTACCTCCAACAACAAATTGGAATGATTGCGGGGAGTTAGAATGTTTGAATTACACGGATTCTAATTTGACACAAGAACATATTGACCTAGCAGTAAATAGGATTATAATGAATTCGAATGGAAATTTCTTTAGATGGTTATCAAATGATAGGACTTTTATTCAAGATAGTAAATCAAATGTGTTAGGGCCATTAAATGGCAATATTTCAAATACGGATTTTTTAGTTAAGGGTAGGTGGACTGCTAGTTCAACTTGGATATTATTACATTTAGACAAACTTTCACTAGAAGATGATGGATGGACTTTTGTTTGGAATGATGCATACCAAGAAAAAAATATTGGGATAATCGATGGGAAAATAAGTATTGGAGGTTATTTGGTTAACAATGGAGAATTGGTAATAAATCCCCCCATATATGATTCTGAACAATGCACTATTTTATCAGAAAATGGGTCTCCTTGTGCATTTGAATGGAGTTTGTTAGCATTAGAAGGAGAGGTTAGAAAAACAGATAACTCCACAATTACGTTACTACTTGGCCCTACAGGAATTAATGTAGAAGTAAATAGAGAAATGCAATCTAGTATTGGATTAATAATAATTATGTTGTTAATAATTAGTTTATTTTTATGGTTTTCATTACGAAGGAAAACTGATGTAATATTAGTAATGTTTGCTTTGGGCCTGTCTTTGGTTTGGATGCAAGGTTTCATTGGTTGGATAGGTTCAATTGGTAATTTTATAGGCATATCATTTATTTTCAGATCACAATTTTCTAATTTGTTACCAATTTTAATTATTGCTTTAGGTATTGATGATTCTTTACATGTTCTTCATAGGTATAAAGAAGAAAGAAGGAATGGTAAGGGTATTAATGAATCAACAACAATTACTCTAGATCGTGTAGGAAGGGCTATATTACTTACCTCTTTAACGACAATAGTTGCATTCGGTTCAAATTTAATTTCTGGAATACCCGCACTTCGAAGTTTTGGAATTGAAGCTGCAGCGGGTGTATTTTCTGCATTTTTACTTACTGGAATTTGGATACCATTGGTGAGATTAAGTGTTGATGAATATTTATCAAAAAATGAAAAATTAAAGCCCGAAAGAAAACTAAGTGGTGATGGCGTTGGAGAGTTATTGAATAAATTTACAATTTTTATGACTAAAGGTAAAAGGCCAGTTATGATATTATTAGTGGCATTATTAATCACAATACCTTCTTACATCGGAATGAGATCTTTGGAAGGCGACTTTGAAGTAGATGATATGTTAGATCCAAATTCAGATTTTTCAGCAGGAGTTTCTTTAGTAATCGAGAGGTTTCCAACAGAAGGAGAACAAGCGGCTTTACTTTTTGAAGGAGACATGCTTCATCCTGCTGTTTTAGCTGGAATTTCTGAATTCCGAGAAAATATCAATATTCTTGGGCCAGATGGAGAAATAGCAGATAAGATAGGGAGAGATTCCAAGAATAATGCAGACCTAAATGCTATTGATGAAATTTTGGTTGGTGCATTAGCATCAATGTTGTATGACCTTACTCCGTTTGAAGAAGTAGGTTGGAATACTAGTGTAGAAGAAAATGGAGTGGGTTGTTCAAGCCTGAATTTATCTGATGAAAGTGGGTTTATTTTTCTTCAAAGTTTATTGCCCGTTGAAATGGAATTAGATCCCCTTCAAGTTGCAAATAATCCAGCATTATTGAATTTTAACTATCCTGATTTTCGAGACCGAGATTGTATAGCATTTTTTTATGGTTTTACTTACTTGTATGGCGTCCCAGAAAGTAGTGCTACAGGTGCAGCAATACCAAAATCAGTTGTAGAATTATATATTCACCCGATTGATGATTTAGATCCCCTTAGACCCTGGTTAACAACTTCTGGAGATGAACCAAGGTATACTCATATGGTAATGAGATATGGTATACGTCAAGCTGAAAACTTTCCAGCAGTTGGTTTATTTCTAGAAGAATTAATGAGGGATGCAAGCCCATTTACAAATTTAAGTAAGGATAATGGCAAACATACAAGTTTGGAAGATGCATTTCTAGATGAAGAGTACCCTATTAGTTGGGTTATCCCTTGTGGTGAACCAGTGTCTCGTTCAGTAGCATCAGAGGAGTTTGAAGGTGAATTCCAACGGTCATTATTATTAGGAATTTTTCTGGTATTAGGTACACTTTGGATTGGTTTCCGTTCATTTAAACAATCCATCTTAACTACAATTCCAATCATACTTGTTGTTATTTGGTTATATGGTTTTATTTATATCCTGGGAGATAGTTTGAATGTGGTAACTTTAGTAATTTCATCATTATCGTTGGGAGTAGGCATTGATTATTGTATTCATGTTACTGAAAGATATAGAGAAGAGAAAATTAAGAATCAATCGTTTGATTCGTCTTCTTGTTTGCAAACAGTGGCAAGTACTTCTGGAATTGCTTTATTTGGAGCCGCAGCATCAGATATAATGGGATTTTTAGTGATTACATTATCCCCAATGGGTGTGTTTAATTTGTTTGGTTTTTATTCAGCAGCAATGATTGGACTATCTTTAGTTGCAGCGTTATTAATTACAACAGCAGCAATTTGTGTACTTGACAGATCAAAACAGGAAGAAGAATAATTACTGCAGTTGAAAATCATTAATACATAAGTCATATTGGGAAACATGTTCTTGTATGGGTTTGCCCGACACAGAATGTATTGGTGATTGAATGGTTAAGGATACTGAAGATAATGATGATTGGACCAATTACTCTTCAGCACAATATGGTATGGGGGATAATTCTTGGGAAGAAGAAATAACTTCTGAAGATAAATCAGAGTTAGAAGAAATAGATTTTATTGAAGAAAATTATGAAATTTCTCCAGCACCCTCAAAAAGCGGCCAAACACATTTAGTTAAAATTGGATGCTGTAATCATTGTCTTGGTAGAGTTGGAGGAACATCATTATTTAACAAGACAATTTCTGAAGCGGGTAAGGAAATAAGAGATGAAATTTTGAAAAATGAGCCACAATTAAATGAGATAGATGTAGAGATTTGCCCTATGTGTGAAAATTTATTTGATGAAATAGATTTGATTTCTTCAAGATTAATTTCTTCATTAAGTGATTATGAATTTTCAAGGTTACAATTAGGATTTCAATTACCTGCTGATTTAATTGAATCAGAAGAGCATATAAGAATTAGTTTTGGAGCTAATAGAAGTTATGCACTAAAACAAAGCTTATCATTTGAGATATCAACGAAAATTAGTATGTTGATTGATGGAGTTGAACTAGTTAACGAGAATCCAGAGATACTTGCGTTAGTGGATTGTTTAACGTTGGCAATTAAAGTAGAATGCCGTTCCTTGTATCTTTATACTAGGTATTGTAAATATGAAAGGGGTTTGCCTCAAACTCATTGGAGTTGTAGAACATGCAAAGGAAGAGGATGCGAAAAGTGTAACAACTCAGGATTACAATACCCTGAATCTGTGCAGTCGTTAATTGCAGATCCATTGTTAGATGTTTTCTTAGCAGAATCACATTCAACACATTCAATGGGTAGAGAAGATATTGACGTTCGTTGTTTAGGCGAGGGCCGTCCAACAGTAATAGAATTGAAAAGTCCTAAAAGACGTATTACAGATCTTGATAAATTAACTAAATTAGTGAATAAATCTGCATCTGGAAAGGTTGAAATTAAACCATTAAGAAATTCCAACAAATCAGAAGTAGTCAGAGTTAAAGATGCAGCAGCAGATAAATCATATCATATATGTTTTAAATTGATAAAAGAAAGAGATGATGAAGATAATGAAATTGAGATATCTTTGTCTGATGAAGAAATCATAACAAAAATCTCTGAACTTAATGGAGTTGAATTAAATCAAAGAACTCCAAAAAGAGTATCTCATAGGAGAGCAGATAAAGTTAGAAAGAGGAAAATAATCGAACTTTATGGTGTTGAAGTAAAGGATGAACTTGTAGAATTTAAATTAAGGGCTCAATCAGGCACTTATATCAAAGAAATGGTAACTTCAGATAGTGGAAGAACAGTGCCTTCTGTTGCAGGATTACTTAATTTAAAGTGTGAAGTGGAGTGGTTAGATGTTCTTGACATACATTCAGATTAGGCGATTGACTTATTACAGGTTGGCTGGTGGCCGCAACGCACCAGTTTGTGAAACGAGGGGTTATACATGAAGAGGTCTAAAGGTCAGCGCCAAGGTACAAGATTTATTGCAAGTCGTAGTAAGACTGAACGTAGCCGATTAAATATTGATAGAATTATACATGAATACTCAGAAGGAGAACAAGTAGCAATAGTAATTGATGGAGGGCAACAAAGAGGAATGCCAAACCGTAGATTCCAAGGTAGAACAGGTGTAATTTCTGGTAAGCAAGGTGTAGCATGGGTTGTTACTGTGAAAGACGGAAATAAAACAAAAACAGTAGTTGCTCGTCCAGAGCATCTTAGACCTCTTGAATAAGGAAGTGAAGGAAATGACAAAAAACGATTATATTGATTATGCATTAGTAAGAGACGCATTAGTTGAAACACAAAAACGTAGAGGGTTCTTAACTTTTGAACAAAAAATGGCATTACAGCATGCTGAATGGTCTTCAAGCGATCTAAGAAATGGATACAAAACAGAATCAAAAGTATTTCAAGAAATGTTTAAGATGTTTTTAGAGATGGAAAGCATATCAAAATATCCAGAAATCGCTGCAAAATTAGCAGAGGTAATGCCCCTCAATAATGATGAGGTTAGAGCAGTTTTAGCAAGTCGTAGAATCTCATTAGAAACTTCTGAAATTGAACTGATACTTGATATTATAAAACAGAACATTGGTGCAGTTTGAGTAACGTGTACACATCTAGACAGTTAGCAGATTTATTATTGTCTAATTATTTTTCAAATAAAGAATTAGGTCAAAATTTTATTATTGATGATTCTATAGTGGAATATATTGGTGATTTAGCAGACTTAAGTAATAATGAAAATGAACGTAAAATATTGGAAATAGGACTAGGACCTGGGGCATTAACTCAAAAATTATTAGAATTTAAACATAAAGTCGTTGGAATTGAAATAGATTCATCTATTTGTAAACATATTTCTGAAGTTTTTGAAAAAGAAATCAAATCAAAAAAGTTAGAATTAATAGAGGGAGATGCATTAAAATTAACTTGGCCTAATGATATAACTGATATTATTGCAAACATTCCCTATCAGATTTCAAGTCCTTTATTAGAGAAAATTACACAAATTTGTAAATTAGGGCAAGGACCTAATAGTTGCATTTTTATGTTCCAAGAAGAATTTGCAAGAAGAATAAATGGAGGGAATACTTCATCAGATAGAGGACCCTTATGGATTACAGTTGCTTTAGATTGGGAAGTAAAACTTGGAAAGAAAATTCCTTCTTCTAGTTTTAAGCCACAACCAAAGATTGAAAGTAGAATTGTAACGTTTGAAAGAAGAGATCTATTAAATTCAGAATCAATTGTAGAATTATTAAATTTAAAAAATCTAGAATCACCTGAACATAGATTGATTAGAGCTATTACGGCCGCAAGTTTTAATCAACGAAGGAAAAAAATAAGAAATACATTAAAAAGACAACCATCTAAATTAAAAATGAAACATGGGTATGATCCTAAAAAGTGGGAAAAAATAGTAAACAAGGCATTTTTGTTGATGGATGAAGGTTTTTCAAATAATCGCCCAGAGCAAATTTCGTTGGAAGAATGGATTGAATTTTCAGCCCAAATTGAGTATTTTCAAAAAGAATTGTAAGCACTGAGTTAACATATGACTGACTTTTCGGGCTGACACAGGGGGGGAGCAGAGAGTGGCAAAGAAAGACACATATCTGGCATTATTACGCCGGGGTATTGATGAAACAACATCAATGACCTTAGCTGATGCTGGATTAAAAATAGGTGATTTGAAGAAGATTACAATTGAAACCTTAACTGATAATTATGGTTTGAAGAAAAAGGTTGCAGAATCAGTATTGGCAGTAATCTCTGCTGAACCATCAACTCAAGGAAGACAGAGATATTTGTCTAAAGTTTTAACATCTGATAAAAAGAAGATGGATAAAATCGAAGAAGAGCGATTTAAACGTCAACAAAAGGATATTTTAGCTGATTTAGAAGAAGAATTAGAAAGGTTAAAATTAGCAAAAGTAGAGAAATATAGAGCAGATAAAATTGTGATGAATAGATTAGGTAAAACATGTGAATTATTAATTAAATTAGCCAATAACTTAGATGATGAAACAAAAGACGATCAAAAAGTCAAACTTAGAGATCAATTTGAAACAAGAAATATGGAAGCGGCTAGAGATTGGGAATTATTGGCATTAGATGGCCTTCCTCAAGACATTGTAGACTTTAGAAGAAAAAGAATACCAGTTATGATATTACACGAATGTCCTAAGTGCGGTGATGAATTAGATCCAAGAAGTTCTAGAAATATGGATGAATTAGAAGGTTGGTCATTTATTTGTTACGAATGCGAAGAAATATTTGATGCTCAATTATCGAATGTCGTACAAAGAAGAATATCGAATGGAAATAAAATAAAAATTATTGATGGGAAAGCACCTAGGGATGTAGTTCCTCCAAAGCCAGCAGCTTCTAACTATGAATCTATTGAGCAATTAATCCAAAGAGACCTTGAGAGAACTGGAGCAACTGCTGATGCAATGGCTGAGGCAGCAAAAGCAAGTACAATGAGTGCAGGATTAATGTCAATAAATGATTGGATTGATCAAACTCTTGCAGCTAAAGGATATATTCAAGCACAGGAAGATCGGGAAGATTTCATTCTAAGAACTGGTGCTGGTGCAACTAAATTCAATAAATGGATGAAGAAAGCTGGTTTATATTTCAATAAACAAACTGGTCGTTGGACACATTATGAGGACCGTTGAGGGCAACATATGCACAAAGAGAACAAATCTCTTTCAGGAGTTATCCGATTTTTTCGTGGTAGTCAATTACTTGGGTTAATCAAACATAATGGCAAAGATACAATTTGTGAATTATCGGAATTATGCGAGGTAAATATTCCAACGAATTGTACTTCAGGTACTTGTGGTACTTGTATGGTAACTCTTAATTCTGGAATTGTATTATTGCCTGAAGAATTACCACCAGGACTTGATTCGGATTTAATTGAAAACATGGCAAGACTATCTTGTATTGGTGTTCCATCGGGTGATGTTGATATTGAAGTACGTCCACCGTTGTGACAGGTGAAATAATGGTTGATATATTTAATTGGGGTACAACCGAATTATTATTGATATGTTTTAATCTAGTTGCACTGTTTGTTGGTTATCGTTTTTTATTTACAAGAGTTAGAGCAAAAATGCGTACTGTTGAAGACAAGCATAGAGAGAATGCGGGTTCTAGATCTCTATTTTCATCTACATTTGATGAAAGCGAATGACTGTTAGAGTTATTTTACCATCAGTCTTCCGCAAAACATGTCTGAGCGTAAGATGACCAAACTTAGAACTCAGATAGAATCCTTATTATCAAAATGGAAAGATAGTCATGAAGATATAAAATTAGAACAGCGGCTCTTTCGAAGTTTAGATGTAAATATGGAATTAGAGGTATTATTGAAAATTACACCTAGACATCCACATTGCGCTGAAACATTATTGAATTTATACAATTTAAGACAACATCTCAAAAGCAAGACCTCAGCAAGAAAAATTATTTTTGAGGTTATAGAGATACCTGAAGCACATCGTTGGAATAATGCATTAAATCATGAAAATTAGGTTATTCAGAACTTGCTTTTTCACGATATTTTTGGAGTCGTAATGGTAGATTAATTGCAAATAATGCACCTACAATTGCAAAAACAATCAGGCTACCAATTGCAACACCATATACGCTAATCAATTCAACACTGTTTTCCATTCTAAGTGCAGTTTCAGATGAAAACCAACCG
>Ga0207992_1000813_pt1 | contig 15083 bp, 12 predicted proteins | sample ETN02SmetaG_FD_185788 | JGI IMG/M metagenome (GOLD analysis project Ga0207992, IMG submission 185788) | Marine microbial and viral communities from oxygen minimum zone, Eastern Pacific Ocean - ETNP2014F10-02SV255 (SPAdes) (version 2) | ecosystem: Environmental > Aquatic > Marine > Oceanic ...
ATTAAAATTTTTTGGTTTTGATTATTTTGATTTTCAAGGAACTAAACATTTAATCGCACAATCTGGCTGGTCTAAACAAGGTGGTTATGAAATTTATGTAGAAAACACTAAATCAGGTTTAGATCTATATGATTATTTATTTGATGCCGGAAAAGAATTTAATGTAAAACCAGGTTGCCCAAATTTAATTGAAAGAATCGAAAGTGCTTTATTATCTTTTGGAAATGATATGGATAATGAGGATAATCCATATGAGTGTGGTTTCGATAAATTTATAAATATAGACTCTGATATTAACTTTCTAGGTAAGGAAAAATTAAAAAAAATTAAAGCCGAAGGAATTAAAAAAAAATTAATGGGAATTAAATTTGATGCTAAAGAAATAAGTTTATCAGGATCACTAGATTTAAAAGATGAAAATAACAATATTATTGGAGAATTAAGATCGGCATGTTATTCACCTCATTTTGGAAAAGTTATTGGCATAGCAATGATAAAAAAGCCTTATTGGGAAGTATCTCAAAGCGTTAAAGCTGAGATAAACGGCTATATTTGCATCGGAAACGTTTGCGATTTACCTTTCATTTAGTATAAACTTCAACAAAATCATGAATATAGCTATCGTTGGAGCCACTGGAAATGTAGGCAGAAAAATACTTGAAGTTCTTGAAAAGAAAGATCTGGCTATGGATAATTTATACCTATTAGCTTCATCAAGAAGTGCTGGATCAAAAATTAATTTTAAAGGTAATGATCATGAAGTTTTAGATTTAGAAACTTTTGATTTTTCTAAAGTCAAAATTACTTTTTTTGCAGCTGGAGGAAAAATTTCAGAAAAATTTATTGAAAAAGCAGCCAAGCATTCACTAGTTATTGATAACTCTAGTTTCTATAGAATGGATCCTGATGTTCCTTTAATAGTGCCTCAAGTTAATTCAGATCATTTAAATAATATAAAAAAAAATATTATTGCAAATCCAAATTGTTCAACTGCCCAATTGGTTTTACCTTTGAAGCCTTTACATGATTTATTCATAATTAAAAGAATAGTTGTATCAACTTACCAATCAGTTTCAGGAGGTGGTAAAGCTCCTATGGACGAATTGATAGAACAAACTAAATCAGTATTAGAAAATAAAAAAATTCAATCTAAAAATTTTACAAAACAAATCGCATTTAATGTAATTCCGCATATAGATTTATTTGCAGATGACGGCTACACAAAAGAAGAACTAAAAATGGTAAATGAAACTAAAAAAATTTTAGATAACAAAATAGATTTAACAGCGACATGTGTTAGACTACCTGTTTTGGTTTCTCACTCAGAATCTGTGAATATCGAATTTGAAAAACCTTTTACAATAGATAAAGTAAGAGAAGCTCTTGATAATTTTGAAGGATGTAAAGTAATAGACGAAAGATCTGATGGAGGATATTCTACACCTTTTGAAGCTGAAGGCAGAGATGAAACTTTTATTTCAAGGATTAGAGAAGATAAAACTATAAATAATGGATTAAATATGTGGATTGTTTCAGACAATCTTTTAAGAGGCGCAGCTTTAAATTCAGTTGAGATTGCAGAAACATTAATTAAAAATAATTTTTATGGAAAATAAAAATCCATTATCACCGCATATACAAATTTATAGATGGCATATTTCATCTCTAGTATCTATTTCTCATCGTGTAACGGGAATAATAAATATTGTTGCTATAACTTTAATTTGTATTTGGGCTTCATTGTTAGTTTTTGGAGAAGCTAATTATGTAATGATTAATTTTGTTTTAAATTCATTTCTTGGAAAATTTATTGCTTTGGGTCTAGCTTGGTCATTTAGTTTCCAAATATTAAGTGAGATTAGACATTTAATAATGGATATGGGTCATGGTTTTGAATTACAAACAACTCGTATAACAGGATTAGCTGTCATTTTTGGCTCAATTTTATTAACTATTATATTTTATTTATTAGGTAAAAATTTAATATGAATTTAGCTACTAAAAAGTGGATTTTTTTAAAGATTTCATCAATTGTTTTATTGCCTTTAATGCTTTGGTTCATTGTTAATTTTATAGCAATTTATGACAATAGTTACATAGAAGTTGTAGAATTTTTTACTAATTCAAATTCAAAATTTTTGTTTAGTCTATTTATTATTTTTGCTTATTTTTTTTCAGCGTTAAGTATTAGTGAGGTTTTTGAAGACTATATTGGAGATAATAAAATCAAATATGTCGCAAACAGAGCATTATTTATTTCTGCTATAATAATTCCTTTATTAACAATTATTTTTTTATTTAATCTAAATTAATGAGTTCTTACAAAATCGTAGATCATGAATATGATGTAGTAGTCCTAGGTGCAGGAGGTTCAGGGCTTAGAGCGGCCGTAGGATTAAGTGAAGCTGGACTAAAAACCGCTTGTATTTCAAAAGTTTTTCCAACAAGAAGTCACACATCTGCTGCACAAGGTGGAATTTCAGCAGCATTAGGAAATATGGGTGAAGATGATTGGAGATGGCATATGTACGATACTGTAAAAGGTGCAGACTGGTTAGGAGATCAGGATAGTATTGAATATTTGTGTAAAGAAGCGCCAAAAGCAGTAATCGAATTAGAAAAATATGGTGTTCCATTTAGTCGAACTGAAGAAGGAAAAATTTATCAAAGACCTTTTGGTGGAATGACAAAAAATTATGGCAATGGAATAGTTCAAAGAACTTGTGCGGCAGCAGACAGAACAGGTCATGCAATTCTTCACACTCTTTACGGGCAAGCTTTAAAACATAACACTGAATTTTTTATAGAGTATTTTGCTTTAGACTTATTAATGAAAGATGGTGAGTGTAAAGGACTTATTGCTTGGAATTTAAATGATGGAACAATTCATAGATTTAGAGCACATACTGTAATCATAGCAACAGGTGGTTATGGAAAAGTATATTATTCAGCAACTTCAGCACATACGTGTACAGGAGATGGTAATGCAATGGTTTTAAGAGCTGGATTACCTTTGCAAGATATGGAGTTTGTGCAATTTCATCCAACAGGCATTTATGGACATGGAACACTTATTTCTGAAGGTGTAAGAGGTGAGGGTGGATATCTAGTTAATTCTAAAGGTGAAAGATTTATGGAAAGATATGCACCTAATGCAAAAGATCTAGCTTCCAGAGATGTCGTGAGTAGATCAATGTCTATAGAAATAAATGAAGGAAGAGGAGTGGGCAAGGATAAAGACCATGTTCATCTGCATTTAAGTCATTTAGATAAAAGTGTTATTGAAAATAGATTGCCAGGTATTACAGATGCAGCACGATTATTTGCAAATGTTGATGTTACTAAGGATCCAATTCCAGTTGTTCCAACAGTGCATTATAATATGGGTGGTATTCCAACAAATTATAAAGCAGAGGTTTTAACTGTTAATGGTTCTGAAAAAACAGTACCAGGGTTAATGGCTATTGGAGAGGCTGCATGTGTTTCAGTTCATGGAGCAAATAGATTGGGATCTAACTCTTTAATTGATTTAGTAGTTTTTGGAAGAGCAGCTGCAAAGAGAGCTTCAGAATTAATTAAACCAGGGACACCACATGAAGAAATTGGAGAGTCGGAAACTGAGAAATGTTTAGTCAGATTTGACAAACTTAGAAATGCAAAAGGTAATAACACAACAGCAGAGCTAAGACTTGCAATGCAAAAAACTATGCAATCAAAATGTGCAGTTTTTAGAACAGAAAAAAATCTTAAAGAAGGTGTTGATGAGATCAGAAAAACTTATGATGGAATGGAGTCTATTTCAGTTAAAGATAGATCATTAGTATTTAATACAGATTTAGTAGAAACTTTAGAATTTGATAATCTTATAAGACAGGCGGTAACAACAGTTGATTCTGCATATCATAGAAAAGAGAGCAGAGGAGCACATGCAAGAGAAGACTATCCAAAAAGAGATGATGCAAAATTTATGCAACATACACTTGCTTGGTGTGATGGTAAAAATACGAAAATTAGTTACAGAGAAGTGCATAAATCAACTTTGACAAATGAAGTTCAATATTTTCCTCCTCAAGAAAGAGTTTATTAATGGTTCAAATAAATTTACCTAAAAATTCAGAAGTTAAAAAAGGTAAATATTTTAAAGATCAAACTGGTTCTAATAATATTAGAAAGGTAAATGTTTATAGATGGGATCCCTCAAATGAAGAAAATCCAAGAGTAGATACTTATGAAGTTGATATGGATAATTGTCCATCAAAAGTGCTTGATATTTTAAATAAGATAAAAAATGAAATCGATCCAACTTTAGCTTACAGAAGATCCTGTGCTCATGGAGTTTGTGGCTCTTGTGCTATGAACATGGGTGGTAAAAATGGTCTAGCTTGCACTACATCTCATTCAGAAATTGATGGTGAAATAGATATATATCCATTACCCCATTTAAAAGTAAAAAGAGATTTAATTGGAGATCTAGATGGACTTTATAAACAATATCAATCTATTGAGCCTTGGTTAAAAAACAATTCAACAAAAGAAACTACCGAAATTGTACAATCCAAAGAAGAAAGAGCTAAACTTGATGGTGCATATGAATGTATTATGTGTGCATGTTGTTCAACATCTTGTCCAAGTTATTGGTGGAATGGTGATAAATATTTAGGTCCGGCTGTACTTCTTCAGGCATATCGATGGATTATTGATAGTAGAGATGAAGAAAGAAAGATAAGATTAAAAAAAGTTGCTGATGAATTAAAACTTTATAGATGTCACACTATTCTTAATTGTACTAGTGCCTGTCCAAAAGGCTTAAACCCTGCAAAAGCAATAGCTGAAATTAAAAAAATGATAGCTACAGCCAATGTTTAAATAGACTAACAGGTATTTTTGATCTAAAACACCTTATTCATGAAATTAATAGAACACTATGTAGGTGGAAAAATTATTTCAGGTAATTCTGATAGAAAAGGAAAAGTTTTTAATCCTGCTACCGGAGAACAAGAAACAGAAGTTAGATTAGCGTCTAAATCAGATTTAGATCAGGCAGTTGAGGTAGCAAAAAAAGCCTATGAAATATGGTCTTTGAAACCTGCTCTTCAAAGAGCAAGAGTAATATTTAAATTTAAAGAATTATTAGAAAAAAATTCTGATGAACTTACAAAACTAATTGTTTCTGAACACGGAAAAGTTTATGAAGATGCAAGAGGCTCATTGATCAGAGGTTTAGAGGTTGTTGAGTTTGCATGTGGAATTCCAAACTTATTAAAGGGTGAATTTTCTGAAAACGTGGGAACAAATGTAGATAGTTGGTCTATGAGACAATCATTAGGAGTTGTTGCAGGAATTACACCATTTAATTTTCCAGCAATGGTTCCAATGTGGATGTTCCCAATAGCTATAGCATGTGGAAATACTTTTATTTTAAAACCTTCAGAAAAAGATCCTTCATGTCCAATGAGATTAGCTGAATTACTAACAGAGGCTGGGCTCCCAGAAGGTGTATTTAATGTGGTTAATGGAGACAAAGAATCTGTAGATGCAATTTTAGAAAATAAAGAAATAAAAGCAGTAAGCTTTGTAGGTTCTACACCTATTGCAAAATATATTTATGAAAATTCAGCTAAAAATGAAAAAAGAGTTCAAGCATTAGGTGGTGCTAAAAATCACTTAGTTGTTATGCCTGATTGTGATTTAGATGGAGCTGTAAATGGATTAATGGGAGCAGCTTATGGTTCAGCTGGAGAAAGATGTATGGCACAGTCAGTTGCGTTAGCGGTCGGAGATATTGGTGATGAATTAGTTTCAAGATTATCTAAAAAAGCCGAGTCTTTAAAAGTTGGTCCAGGAATGGATAAGAATTCTGAAATGGGACCTTTAGTTACTAAAGAACATTTAGAAAAAGTAAAAAGTTACGTAGATTTAGGGGTCGAAGAAGGAGCTAAGTTGGTAGTTGATGGAAGAAATTTAAAGTTACAAGGTTATGAAAATGGTTTTTATATAGGCGGTTGTTTGTTTGATCATGTTAATAAAGATATGAGAATTTATAAAGAAGAAATATTTGGTCCAGTATTATCAGTTGTTAGAGTAAAAACTTTTGAAGATGCCGTAAAATTAATTAACGATCATGAATACGGAAATGGAGTTAGCATTTATACAAGAGATGGAGATGCGGGTAGAACCTTTGCAAATAAAATTCAAGTAGGTATGGTTGGTATTAATGTTCCAATTCCTGTTCCAATGGCTTTTCACAGTTTTGGTGGTTGGAAAAGATCTTTATTTGGAGATAGTGGAATGCATGGAATGGAAGGAATAAAATTTTATACAAAATTAAAAACTGTAACATCGAGATGGCCTTCAGGCATTCGTTCAAATGCTGAATTTGTAATGCCAACAATGAAATAAAAGGAAAAAATGAAAAAAATATCATTAATAGGTGCGGGCCAAATTGGCGGAACTCTTGCACATTTAATTGGGACAAAAGAATTAGTAGACGAAGTAGTATTATTTGATGTTGCAAGTGGTATTGCTAAAGGGAAAGCACTTGATATAGCACAATCATCATCAGTAGATGGTTTTAATGTAAAATTTTCAGGTACAGATAACTATAAAGATATCAAAGACTCTGATGTAATTATTATTACTGCCGGTATTCCTAGAAAACCTGGCATGAGCAGAGATGATTTATTAGGAATAAATTTAAAAATTATTAAACAGGTGGCGGAAGGAATTAAACAAAATGCCCCTAATGCATTTGTTATATGTATTACTAACCCCTTGGATGTTATGGTCATGGCTTTCCAAAAATTTTCAGGTTTACCAGCTACTAAAGTTGTTGGAATGGCTGGAATTTTAGATAGTTCTAGATTTAAATTATTTCTATCATTAGAATTAAATATTCCAGTTAAAGAAATAGACGCAATGGTGATGGGCGGACATGGAGATACAATGGTTCCAATGCCTAGATTTACAAAAGTTTCAGGAAAACCTTTACTTGATTTAGTAAAAGAAGGAAAAATTTCTCAAGAAAGATTAGAAGAAATAAATCAAAGAACTAGAGATGGTGGTGCTGAGATAGTAAAATATCTTGAAAAAGGATCAGCTTTTTATGCACCTGCTGCATCAGGAGTTCAGATGGCAGAAGCATATTTAAATGATGAAAAAAAATTATTACCATGTGCTATCCAATTAAATGGAGAGTATGGGGTAAATGATGTCTATGCAGGTGTTCCAGTAATTATTGGAAAAGATGGAGTGGAAAAAATAGAGCAAATTGACTTGGATGATAAAGAGAAAAAAGAATTTATGCACTCTATAGATGCAGTTAAAGCTCTATGGGAAGCTGCATCTAAAATAGATCCTGATCTTTCTAAGTAACAATGAACATTCACGAGCATCAAGCAAAACAGATTCTAAAGGAATATGGCGCAACTGTTCCTGAAGGTGTTTTTGCTCTAACTGTTGATGAATTGTTAAAAAAAGCAAAATCACTAAATACAAAAAAATATGTTTTAAAAGCCCAAATCCATGCGGGTGGAAGAGGTAAAGCAGGTGGTGTAAAAATTTTAGATAATATTGAAGAGTTAGGCAAAGCTGCAAAAGATTTAATGGGAAAAATTTTAGTTACTCATCAGACAGGTCCTGAGGGAAGAGAAGTAAAAAGATTATATGTAGAAGAGTCTTCAAACATAGAAAAAGAATTTTATCTATCTTGTTTAGTGGATAGAGCTAGTTCAAAAATTGCTTTTATATCTAGTGATCAAGGTGGAATGGATATCGAAGAAGTAGCAAGCAGTACTCCAGAAAAAATTATAACAACAAAAGTAAATATAAATAATGAAATTTCAGATAAAGATTGTGAACAGATAATTAAAATTTTTAACTTAAATGATAATGTAAAAAAACAAGCAATATCACTAGTAAAATCAATTTATCAAATGTTTATTAATACAGATGCAAATATGGTTGAAGTTAATCCGCTAATTTTAACAAAAGAAGAAAAATTAATTTGCTTAGATGCAAAAGTTAATTTTGACTCTAATGCTTTATTTAGACACCCAGAAATTGTTGAATTAAGAGATTTAAATGAAGAAGATCCAACAGAGATAGAAGCAAGTAAACACGATTTAGCTTACATTAAATTAGATGGAAGCATTGGTTGCATGGTTAATGGTGCAGGTTTAGCTATGGCAACTATGGATATAATTAAATTATATGGAAAAGAACCAGCTAATTTTCTAGATGTAGGTGGGGGTGCATCAAAAGAAAAAGTTTCAGCAGCTTTAAAAATAATCCTTTCAGATCAAAATGTTAAAGGAATATTGGTAAATATTTTTGGAGGAATAATGCGATGTGATATTCTTGCTCAAGGGATAGTAGATGCAGCTAAAGAAATTAATATCAGTGTTCCTTTAGTTGTTAGACTTGCAGGAACAAATTTCAAAGAAGGAAAAGAGATATTAGATAATTCAGGATTAAAATTGATATCTGCTGAAAATTTAGATGATGCCGCTAAAAAAATTGTAGAGGCAATAAAATAAATGTCTGTATTGGTGAATAAAAATACAAAAGTAATTTGTCAGGGTTTTACAGGATCACATGGTACTTTTCACTCAGAACAGGCAATTAAATATGGAACTAATTTAGTTGGAGGGGTGACACCAAAAAAAGGAGGTCAAAAACATTTAGATAGGCCTGTTTTTAATAGTGTTATTGAAGCAAAAAATGAAGTTGGGGCAGATGCAACTATGATTTATGTGCCGGCTAAATTTGCTGCTGCAGCTATTATAGAAGCAATAGATGCATCAGTAGAATTAATTGTATGTATCACTGAAGGTATCCCCGTTCAGGATATGCTTAAAGTAAGACAAAAATTAAATAGTTCCAAGAGTAGATTGATTGGACCAAATTGCCCAGGAATAATTACACCAGATGAATGTAAAATTGGAATTATGCCAGGAAATATTCATAAACGAGGATCAGTTGGAATTGTATCTAGATCAGGTACTCTTACCTATGAAGCAGTTGCACAAACAACTGAAAATGGCTTAGGCCAATCAACTTGTATTGGTATTGGAGGAGATCCAATTAATGGAACAAACTTTATTGATTGTTTAGATTTATTTTTAAATGATGAGGAGACGGAGTCAATTTTAATGATAGGTGAAATTGGTGGAACAGCAGAGGAAGAAGCCGCAGAATTTGTTAAAAATCACAAAATCAAAAAACCTACCGTAGGATTTATTGCTGGAATCACAGCTCCTCCAGGAAGAAGAATGGGTCATGCTGGAGCAATTATTTCAGGAGGGAAAGGTGGTGCAGAGGATAAAATTAAAAAAATGGAAGAATCTGGAATTATAGTAGCAAAATCCCCTTCAATTATTGGAAAAACTTTATTTGATAAATTGTCAAATTGAAAAATATTATAAGAGGATTATATTAAATAAATAGATGTCAGCATCAAAAAATCTTAAATACGAAAAAACTTCATTTTTAAATAAATCTAATAGTGCATTTATTGAGCAAATGTATCTTAAGTTTATTAATAAAGATGAAAATTTACCAGATAGTTGGAAAGACTATTTTAAAGGAATTGGAGATGAATTAAATATAATTGAAAAAGAATTAAATGGACCCTCGTGGGGACCAAAAAAAAATATAGTAGACATTGATGAACTTCAGAAAAAAATTGATCAAGGAGATCAAAATTCCAATAGCGTTGTTTCTAATGTTAATGTTCAAAATATAAATTCAACAAGGTCAAATGAAGACTCTATAAAAGCGGTCTCTATGATCAGATCCTACAGACAAAGAGGACATCTTATAGCTAAACTAGATCCATTGGAATTACTTAAATCAGATTATTTAGAGGAACTTCACCCAGAATCTTTTGGCTTTAAAAAAACTGATTATAAAAAAAATATTTATTTAGGCGGTGTAATTAATAGAGAAAATTCAAACATTAAGGAGATATTAGCCTTTTTAAAAAAAACATACTGTGGACCAGTTGGTTATGAATATATGCATATTTCAAATCCAACAGAGAGAAAATGGTTTAGAGATAGAATTGAAAAATCAAAAGACAACTTAAATTTTACTAAAAATGGAAAAAAGGCTATTTTAAATAAGTTAATTCAAGCAGAGGGCTTTGAAAAATTTCTTCATACAAAATATGTTGGAACAAAAAGATTTGGATTAGATGGAGGAGAAAGTTTAATACCCGCTTTAGAACAAATAATAAAAATTAGTGGCAATTCTAAAGTAAAAGAAGTTAAAATTGGAATGTCTCACAGAGGAAGGCTAAATGTTTTAGCTAATGTGTTGCAAAAGTCTTATAAAAGAATATTTAATGAATTTGCAGGAGAATTCGGCAAATCATCAGATGAAGGAGCAGGAGATGTTAAGTACCATTTAGGTGCTTCTTCAAATAGGGAATTTGATGGAAATTCTGTTCATGTAAGTTTAACAGATAACCCATCTCATTTAGAGGCAGTTAATCCAGTTGTACTTGGTCAAACTAGAGCAAAACAATTTTTTCACAAGGACAAAGAAAGAAATAAAGTAATACCAATTTTAATACATGGTGATGCTGCTTTTGCAGGTCAAGGAGTAGTAGCTGAATGTTTTGCTATGTCTGGTCTACCAGGTCATAACACAGGTGGTACGATTCATATAATAGCGAACAACCAGATAGGATTTACTACCAGCCCAAGGTTTGCTCGGTCTTCACCTTATCCTTCTGATATTGCAAAAATGGTTGATGCACCAATAATTCACGCAAATGGAGACGATCCAGAAGCGGTTGTTTATGCAGCAAGAATAGCAACTGAATTTAGATTGAAGTTTAACAGAGACGTTGTTGTAGATTTAATTTGCTACAGAAGATTTGGTCATAATGAAGGAGATGAGCCATCATTCACTCAACCATTGATGTATAATAAGATTAGATCTCATCCTTCAACAATAAAAGTTTATGGGAAAAAACTTGTAGAGGAAAATATTATTTCAAACGAAAGTTTGGATAATTCAATTAGGACTTTTAAAAATTTGTTAGATGATCAGTTCAAAAATGCAAAAAATTACAAGCCAAAAATTGCATGGTTCGAAGGAACTTGGTCAGCTTATAAACCTGAAAAAGGAAAAGACAAAAGAGGAGTGACAGGAGCTGACACTAAGAAGCTTTTAGAAATTTCAGAAAAAATAAATACTCCATCTGATGAATTAAACTTACACAAAACAATAGTTAAAATATTAATCAATAGAAAAGAAGCTGTTAAAGATGGAACAAATATTGACTGGTCAACAGCTGAAGCATTAGCTTTTGGATCTCTATTGGAAGAGGGTTATCCAGTAAGACTAGTTGGTCAAGACTCAGGTCGGGGAACTTTTAGTCAAAGACATTCTGTATTAAGAAATCAAAAAGATAATAGTCGATATGTTCCTTTAAATAATATTTCAGTTAATCAAAAGCAATTTGAAGTTGTCGATAGCTTTTTATCTGAACTTGCTGTTTTAGGATTTGAATATGGTTATAGTTTAGTAGAGCCAAATACACTTACTCTCTGGGAGGCACAGTTTGGAGATTTTGCAAATGGAGCGCAAGTTGTAATTGATCAATTTATAGCATCAGGTGAAAGAAAATGGAGAAGAGCTTCGGGATTAGTAATGTTATTACCTCATGGATATGAGGGTCAAGGGCCGGAACATTCATCAGCTAGACTAGAAAGATTTTTACAGTTATGCTCAAATGACAATATGCAAGTAATGAATTGCACAACACCTGCAAATTATTTTCATGCTTTAAGAAGACAAATGCTTAGAGATTTTAGAAAACCATTAATAATGATGGCTCCAAAATCTTTACTAAGAAACAAATATTGTGTTTCAAATTTAGAAGATTTTAGTAAATCAAACTCTTTCCATAGAATACTTTGGGATCACGCAATAGATCCACAAACCAAAGGTTTTATAAAGTTAAAAGAAAGTTCTAAAATTAAAAAAGTAATCATGTGTTCAGGTAAAGTTTACTTTGATTTACTTGAAGCTAGAGAAAAATTAAAAAAAAACGATGTAATCTTGTATAGAGTGGAGCAACTGTATCCATTTCCTGCAAAAATTCTAGTTAAAGAGCTTAAACCATATGCAAAAAATGCAAAATTTTTTTGGTGCCAGGAAGAACCAAAAAATATGGGTGCATGGTTTTCTGTGAGAGATTATATCCAATGGACATTAGATACTATTAAGGCTAATAATAATAAAATTTCTTATATAGGAAGAAGCCCAGATGCAACACCTGCAACAGGATATGCAAAAAGGCACATTTCTCAACAACAAGAAATAGTTAATAAGGTATTTGAATAAGAAAAAATGAGTGAAAAAATTGTAGTTCCTATTCTTGGCGAAAGTATTACTGAAGCAACAGTTTCTAAATGGTTAAAAAACGTTGGTGACATAGTTGAGGAGGATGAGCCAATTGTTGAACTTGAGACAGACAAAGTTAATTTAGAGGTGCCATCTCCTATACCAGGTGTTTTGACAGAAATAAATTCAAAAGATGGCTCTGTAGTAGAAGTTGGGACTTTATTAGGATTAGTCTCAGAAAGAGGATCCGCAGGTTTAATTAAGAGAGAAGAAATTAAAAAAATTGAACCAACATCTAAAGAAAATAATGTAATAAAATTAGATGCAACAAAACAAGAACCAAAAATTTTTGAAGAAAAACTTCAGCAAGAAACTCAAGAAGAAAAACCATTGGTTTTAATAGATGAGGCCGTTGAAGAAAAACCAACTAAACAAAATATAGAAAATCAAACACTATCACCTGCAGTTAGAAAAATAGTTGTAGAAAACAAAATAGATATTAATTCAGTTAAAGGTTCAGGAAAAGATGGGAGAGTTTTAAAAGGTGATCTTATTAGTTTGATGGGAGTCAATCCTCAGCCTTCAGAAAGAAAAGCTAAGTTTGGTCAAGAAGAAAGAATTAAAATGACTAGACTAAGGCAAACGATAGCTAAGAGATTGAAACAAGCTCAAGAAAAAGCTGCTTTGTTAACGACATTTAATGAAGTTGATATGACAAATATTATGGAAATGAGAAAAGAAAATCAGCAAGATTTTCAAAATCGTTATGGAATAAAATTAGGATTTATGTCTTTCTTTGTTAAAGCATGCGTTGTTGCATTAAAAAATTTCCCTGCAGTAAATGCCGAAATAGATGGAGATGAAATAATTTATAAAAACTATTATAATCTAAGTTTTGCAGTTGGAACAGAAAAAGGTTTAGTTGTACCTGTATTAAGAGATGCCGATGTGTTGTCATTTGCTGATATTGAAAAAAATATTAAAGATATTTCAGAAAAAGCAAGAGATGGAAAATTAACTATCGAAGATCTTCAAGGAGGAACATTTACAATCAGTAATGGCGGAGTTTATGGGTCAATGTTGTCAACTCCAATTCTTAACCTTCCTCAATCTGGTGTACTTGGAATGCATAATATTGTTGAAAGACCGGTTGTAGTTGATGGAGAAATTAAAATTAGACCAATAATGTATTTAGCTTTGTCATACGATCATAGAATAATTGATGGCAAAGAGTCAGTTTCATTTCTAAAAATGGTTAAAGAAAATTTAGAAGACCCTAGAAGGTTATTTTTGGATATTTAAATGTCAGAAAAATTTCAAGCAGTAGTAATTGGAGGTGGTCCAGGTGGCTATGTTTGTGCTATTAGGCTTGCTCAACTAGGACTAAAGACAGCTTGTATCGAGTCAAGAGGATCTCTTGGAGGAACATGTTTAAATGTTGGCTGTATACCTTCAAAAAGCCTATTAAATTTATCAGAAGAATTTTATAAAGTTCAGAATTTATCTAATAAAGGAATTGAGGTTGGTGAGGTTAAACTAAATCTTGAAAAAATGATGAAAAGTAAGGACAAGGCCGTCACTATACTCACTAAAGGTGTTGAATTTTTATTAAAAAAAAACAAGGTTGTTTATTACAAAGGAACAGGAAGTTTTAAATCTAAAACTGAAATTATAATTAAAGACGATCAAAACAAAGAAACTATTATAGAAACTGAAAAAACAGTAATTGCAACTGGATCTGTACCAGTATCTTTGCCAGGAATTGAAATTGATGAAAAAGTTATTGTTTCTTCAACAGGTGCATTAAAATTAAATAAAATTCCAAAAAAAATGGTTGTTGTTGGTGGGGGTTATATTGGTTTAGAAATGGGCTCTGTTTGGTCAAGATTAGGATCTGAAGTACAAGTAGTAGAGTTTTTAGATCATATTACACCAGGCATGGATAAAGAAATTTCATCAGAATTTATGAAAATTCTAAAAAAACAGGGTATTAAATTTAATATGCAAAATAAAGTTGAAACAATTCAAAATAACAAATCAGGGGTAGTAGTTTCTACGGTTGATAAAGATGGAAATAAAAATAATTTTGATTGTGATGTTGTTCTTATTTCAGTTGGACGAAAACCAAATACGAATGGTTTAAACCTAAAGTCTGTTGGAGTTGAATTAGATGAAAGAAAAAAAGTTAAAACAAACAATAAGTTTAAAACTAATATCAATAATATTTATGCTATAGGTGATGTTATAAGTGGACCAATGCTTGCTCATAAAGCAGAAGATGAAGGAATTGCTGTTGCAGAAAATATTGCAGGTCAATCAGGCCATGTTAATTATGACACTATTCCCGGTGTTGTTTATACAACCCCTGAAGTAGCATCAATTGGAAAGACAGAAGAACAGTTAAAAGAATTAAATACAAAGTATAAAATTGGTAAGTTTTCATTCATGGCAAATTCTAGAGCAAAAGCAATAGATGATGCAGAAGGATTTGTAAAAATTTTGGCAGATGAAACTACAGATAAAGTTTTAGGTGCGCACATAATAGGCCCTCACGCAGGTGAATTGATTGCTGAAATAGGTGTTGCAATGGAATTTGGTGCAAGCTCAGAGGATATAGCAAGAACTTGTCATGCTCATCCAACGTTTTCAGAAGCTGTTAAAGAAGCAGCATTATCAGTAGATAAAAGAGCAATACACTCTTAAAATATTTTCATATTATTAAGATATGA
>Ga0207992_1000821_pt1 | contig 14996 bp, 9 predicted proteins | sample ETN02SmetaG_FD_185788 | JGI IMG/M metagenome (GOLD analysis project Ga0207992, IMG submission 185788) | Marine microbial and viral communities from oxygen minimum zone, Eastern Pacific Ocean - ETNP2014F10-02SV255 (SPAdes) (version 2) | ecosystem: Environmental > Aquatic > Marine > Oceanic ...
CAAGTTACTATTCAAGATAAAACTAGTAAAGTTGCATATCGCAAATTGGGTCTATCGTATGATCGATCTGGCTTATATAATGACGCATCCAAAGCTTACGAAGAACTGTATGCATTAGATCCTCGAGATCATAAGGTTGCAATTCAAGTATCAGATGTAAATATTGCTGCTGGCAACTATGGCCGGGCAATGCGGTGGGCAGAAAAAGCAATTACATCATCCAAATCAGGTGAGGCTTATGCACAAAGAGGAAATGTATATTATAAGGCTTTTCAAGAATGTAGATCTGCAGATATTTCTAATGATGATAGGATAATTGCATCTTTAGCTCACCAAAGCTTTAAACTAGCGGAAGAAAATGATTATAGAAGATTTCATAATTCACTTTTATGGTTAGAGGAGAATGAAGTTTTATTTGGTCGATCTAATTGGTTTATGCTTGATGCAAATAAGAAAAAACAGGGTTATGTAAAGCCAGATGAAGAATGTTATAGTTGGGTAGAAAAAAAGTTAGAAAAAGATCCTGGCTGGTAAATTATAATTTATCATGACTAATTCAGACCTTAAAACTTCGGATCCTGAACTTTTTAATATTTTATTTAATGAAGTTGTAAGAGAGGACACAACTCTAGAACTTATTGCATCAGAAAACTTTGTTAGTTATCCAGTCTTAGAGATGGCAGGAGGCGTAATGACTAATAAATACGCAGAAGGATATCCTGGAAATCGTTATTATGGAGGTTGCGAATTTGTTGATCAGGCAGAAAATTTAGCGAATGAAAGAGCAAACAAGTTATTTGATGTAGAATATTCAAATGTGCAGCCTCACTCCGGTTCACAGGCAAATATGGCTGTTTTAATGACATTTCTAAAACCTGGTGATACAATTTTAGGTCTCGATTTAGCCCATGGAGGGCATCTTACTCATGGAAGCAAAGTAAATTTTTCAGGAAAATTATATAATTCGATCTTTTACCATGTTGATAAAACAACTGGATTAGTTGATTTTGATGAAGTCATTAAATTAGCGCGACAACATAAGCCTAAATTAATTATTTGTGGAGGATCTGCGTATCCACGATTTATAGAATTTCAAGATTTTAAGCAAGTCGCAGATGATGTTGGTTCGTATCTAATGGCAGATATTGCACATCCTTCTGGCTTAGTTGCTGCTGGTGTACATCCAAGCCCGGTACCTTTTTGTAATGTGATTACAACAACTACACATAAAACTTTACGTGGTCCTAGGGGCGGTATGATTATGATGGGTAAAGATGATCTGAACCCCTGGAACATTGTTGCTCCAAAATCTGGAAGAGTTAAGAATATATCAGAGATTTTAGATAATTCAGTAATGCCCGGTGTGCAAGGTGGGCCATTAATGCATATCATTGCAGCAAAAGCTGTAGCTTTTGGTGAAGCATTGCGCCCTGAATTTAAAAAGTATGCACAGCAAATTGTAGATAACGCAAAATCTATGGCGGATGAATTTATTTCTAAAGACTATCAGCTTATTTCGGGTGGTACAGATACACATGTTATTTTAATTGATTTATCAAATAAGGACATTACTGGTAAAGCTGCTGAAAATTCTTTAGAAAAGGCAGGTATCACAACTAATAAAAATATGATTCCTTTTGATGAAAAAAGCCCTTTTGTTACAAGCGGTATTAGAATTGGAACTCCAGCAATAACTACAAGAGGAATGAAAAAAGATGAAATGAAAAGAATTGTATCTCTAATAGATAGAGTAATTATAAATCCTGATGATGATCAAAATCTTTCTTCTGTGAAAGCTGAAGTAAATGAATTATGCAAATTTTTCCCTTTATACCCCGAGTTACAATAATAAAACTAATAAAGAATAAATTATTATCAGTTATTAAGATAAATACTGATAATATATTTTCTTTAATTGTTGTTTTATTATTTATTATGATTCAGTCTTGTTCAACAACTTCAATCCTTAAGACAACACCCAATACAGTTGAATTATTTATGATAAAGAGATCTAACGTTATAGCAAAAAAAGACTATTCAAACATATCATCGGATAAATTGTTAAAGCACTCAATATTTTTAACAATGACTGGATTTGGTTTTGTTATGGAAAATGCGGAAAAAGAATTAGATGAGGATTATCAAAAAGGTCTTGAATTATATAAAAATGCCAATATTTATTTTGAAAAAGCAGTATTATTAGGCAATAGGCATTTACTCAATAAATATCCAAATTTTAATGATTGGTTAACAAAAAAGAATTATAATGATATAGAATTTATTAAGGAAGATGTGGAAGCGTTATATTGGTTAGCAGCAGCCTATGGTGGAGCCGTAAGTTCTAGTAGAGGAAATCCTCAATGGGTTATACATTTACCAAAAGTTGGTCAATTAGTTGAAAAAGCACTGGAGTTAAATCCTACATGGAATTACGGATCACTATATTCAGTAATGATATCATATGCTACAACATTATCGAATACATCTGAGAAAGATTGGGATAAGGATGGATATATTGGAGGTTATAATCGTTTTGGAAAAAAGTCCAAGGTTAATGGTTATTATAATATGAAAGGTGTAAGAGAAAGTGAATATATTGGAGTAGATATTGCTACTAATTATTACAAATTAGCTTTAAAAGCATCCGATGGTATGGATTTGAGTCCGCATGTAAGCTATGCTGAAAATGTTTTAGTGTTTCAGCAAAATCGCACGGAATTTATACAGTTACTTGATTTAGTGATAAAATCAAATAAAAAAGAAATAAAAGAATTGGAATTAGGTAATTATATGGCTAAACAAAGAGCCAAATGGTTACTAACTAGAATAGAGGAGTTGTTTTATTAGATGAAAAAAATTGTATTTATTGTTGCATGCATCTGCTTATGTAATTTATCAGCAAAAAAAATAATTATTAAAATGGCTAGTTTGGCCCCTGAGGGAACAGTCTACCATGGAATGCTCATAGAAATGGGTCAACAATGGAAAAAGGTGACAAATGGTGAGGTGGTTCTTCGCGTATATCCAGGAGGAATTATTGGTGATGAGCGTGATATGATAAGAAAAATAAGATTAGGACAATTTCATGCAGCGGCAGTATCTACGGAAGGGTTGCATGAAATTAATCCCGATGTTTACGTGTTTTCCTTGCCTCTAGTATATGATAATTATGATGATGTAGAATGGATGAGGTCTCAAATGGATGATAGAATTCGTACGGGGATGACTAATAATGGTTTTGAGCTATTAACATGGGCTGATGTCGGTTGGGTTCATCATTTTTCAACTGCACCTGTTATATTGCCTGATGATTTAAAAAAATTAAAAATGTTTGTATGGGCTGGAGGATATAAAGCTGCTGAATTGTGGAAGAAAGGTGGTTTTCAGCCAGTTCCATTAGCTTCTACCGATATTATGCCAGGATTGCAAACTGGTTTAATCCAATCAGCTTCAACAGTACCTATTTTTGCATTATCGCAACAATTGTTTGGAATAGCAAATTATATGCTGGATATGAAATGGGGTTTATTAACTGGAGCATTAATTATCGATTCTAAAACATGGAATAGAATAAAACCAGAATATCAAAAGGAGATGGTTTCCATAGCAAAACGAATTATTGATTCCAAAAAAGATATAATTAGAGATGGTGGAGAAGCGGCTATATCTGCAATGGAAAAATATGGACTTAAAGTACACCGACAAACCCCGGATGAGCTAAAATCTTGGAAAGATTTTGTAACTTCTTGGGAGGATGAAATTCGCGGCGGATATATTCCTGTCGAATTATATGATACTGTTCAAGAAATAATGAGTAGAAAGCCTAAATAAACTATTTATAATTAAATGAAAGTAAGAGAATATATTAGAAGGTTTGAAAATACATTAACTATTTGTGTATTTAGCATTCTTACAGTTTTTCCCGCTATAGAAATATTTACAAGAATACTAGGACGACCTGGGATTCCAGCTTCACCTATTTTAGTTCAACATATGACGCTATGGATAGGATTTATTGGTGCGGTATTAGCAACAAGACAAAATAAACTTCTTTCATTAACAAGAGTTCCATTGTTTTCATCAGATAAAGTTTTTACTACTGGTCGCTGGATAGCAAAAAATATATCTTTTGTTATTATAGGTGCGTTATTTTGGGGAAGTATTAGTTTGGTAATGATTGAGTATGATTACCCAATACAAATATCTCCTGGCGTGTATCGTTGGTTTATTCAATTAATTATGCCAGCAGGATTTTTACTTATAGCATTCCAAATATTTTTAAAGAGCTCTAAAGATAATTTATATCGATTATTAATGTTATTAATTGCGGCGCTCTTTATTGTAATTGGTAATAATGATATATTTCGTGATAGTTCTTATTTTCTTTGGATATCAATCGGATTCATATTGTTTTCTATGCTGTATGGTGCTCCGATATTTATCGGCTTGGGCGGTTTAGCTGTTCTTTTCTTTTGGCATGATTATACTCCTATATCTGCTATCTCTGCTGAAACATATAGAATTGTAGTATCTCCAACCTTAGCTACAATTCCATTATTTACATTAGCAGGATATATTTTGGCTGAAAGTCGATCTTCTGAAAGAATATTTTATTTATTTAGAGCTGCATTTGGATGGATTCCAGGAGGAACGCCTATAGTAATTGTTTTTCTTTGTGGCTTTTTTACTGCATTAACAGGAGGATCTGGTGTTGCTATCCTTGCTTTGGGAGGATTACTCTTCCCGTTACTAAAGAAAGAAGGGTATTCTGAATTATTTTCTTTAGGTCTTATAACGTTAGCTGGATCTCTTGGATTATTATTTCCTCCTAGTTTGCCATTAATCATTTATGGTATTACTGCTCGTGTTTCAATAAAGGATTTATTTATTGGGGGTCTTGTACCAGGGATAATTATTGCTCTTGTAATTGCAGCATATTCTATATTCCAAGGATATTCGCAGCATGTAGAACGTCAATCTTTCAATATTCATAATATTATTAAAGAATTAAAAAACAGTTTTTGGGAAGTTATTATCCCAATATTAATTCTATTTGGCGTGTTTGGCGGATATACCACATTGGTAGAGACTTCAGCGAGTCTAGTTATTTATGTATTATTAGTTGAAGTATTTGTATATAAAGATTTGAAATTAAATGATTTGCCAAGAATAGTTTTAGACTGCGCAACATTAATTGGGGGGGTCCTTATTATTCTAGGAGTAGCTATGGGATTTACAAGCTACCTAGTTGATGCGCAGATCCCCATGATATTAATGGACTGGGTGGAACAAAATATTTCATCAAAATATGTTTTTTTACTGTTATTAAACATACTTTTACTTGTTGTTGGTTGTTTAATGGATATTTTTTCAGCGATAATAATTATTGTACCTTTAATTACTCCATTAATTAGTCTTTTTCCTGATATTCACCCGGTACATTTGGCAGTAATATTTATTGCGAATTTGGAACTAGGTTATTTAACTCCTCCTGTAGGTATGAATTTATTCTTATCTGCATATAGATTTGAGAAAGATATGCCAACCGTTTATAAAGCAACGCTTCCATTTTTTCTATTGAGTGTTCTAATAGTTCTAGCAATTACTTATATACCAATTATATCATTAGGCCTGTTAAAACTTTTACAGTAGAATAGAAAAGATAATTATATTATAGTATGTTCACTATATCACACTTATAAATTATATCTTGTTTGATTATTAATTAGTTGGATATATTTATAGAAGTCAAAGGGATTTACATATCGATTATAAAAGTTAATTGTTTATAATAAGAAAGATGACTTCAGTATTTCTGAAGTCGGGAGAATAAAATGAAACGTACAGCATTTTTATGTTTGCTGGTCCTTTTGACATTCATTAAGCCTATATCTGGGCAAAGTGAGGCTGGTGCCGTATTTCTATTAATTTCACCCGGTGCACGTGCCGGCGGTATGGGTGAAGCTCAGGTTGCTGTTGCTAATGATGTATATGCAAGTTATTGGAACCCTGCAGGGTTAGCATTTCTTGAAGGATCTGAGTTGGCAATGATGCATGTGAATTGGCTTCCAAACTTAGCTGATGATTTATACTATGAGTTTTTAGCTTTTCGTAAGCATTTTCCTTATTTGGGGACTTTAGGTGGTCATGTTATATACTTAAATCTTGGCGAACAAATTCGTATGGGTGAGACACCTGATGATTATTTAGGTAAATTTACTAGTTATATGATGGCAGCCACAATTTCATATAGCGCATTATTATCTAAAAACTCATCATTAGGTATAAATGCAAAAATTTCCTATCAACATTTAGTAGAATTAGGAGCAGGAAATGAACAAGGTAAGGGCACATCAACAGATTTTGGATTTGATATTGGTTATTTGAGAAAAGATTTTTTAAATCCAAATCTTAATTTTGGTGTAACGATGACAAATATTGGTCCTAAAGTTTCATTTATTGATCCTGCGCAAGCAGATCCTCAACCTACCAACCTAACATTTGGTTTGAATTATGCTATTGTTAATAGTGAATATAATAAGCTAAACATAGTCTACGATGTAGATAAGCTATTAGTTTCTTCTTACCCAGCAATGGATTGGGATGGTGACGGATATATTGGTGGTTATGATGAAGATGGTCATTTATCTGATAAAAATGCTGATTATAATAAAAAAGGACAGCAGGAAACTGAACATACAGATCCAATTTATCTTGCAATATTTACCTCATGGGTGGATGATTGGTTGCTTGGAGGCGATATTGATATGGCAACACCTGGAAATGACCCAGATAGGCAGATAGGCGGTTTTCATTGGGATGACATTAATGGAAATGGGGAAATTGATCCAGATGAAGGAGAAATGATCCCTACAAATTCTTCACCAAGTGAATCCTCTTGGGGAAATTATAATGAATTTGGACAAAAAGAAGTTGGAAGCGGCAAAGATAGAACAATTCAAAATGAACTGGATAAGTTGGTACATAATATAGGTTTAGAATATTGGTATTCCAGTTATTTTGCTCTTCGTATGGGTTATCTGTATGATAAAATTGGAAAAATAAATAACCCAACTTTTGGAGTTGGGCTCCGTTTTGCTGGCTATGGATTTGATTTTGGATATACATCCGGTAAACCTGGGCATCCATTAGCAAATACTATGCGTTTTTCATTAAATATTGAATTTTAATATTCCACTATAGTTCAAAATATTCATAATGATTAGGATACTATTAATCCTCACTTCGTTTGTTGCAATTGTTTTACCTTCTGTAAATAAAGTTAAAGGTTTAGTTAAAGTAGCAGCTATTCGCGTTTCATTTAAAGCTGATGAAAATCCAGGGACGACAGGCGATGGATCTTTTCTGTATACTGCTCCAGTTGATACATGTGGAAGGTATACGATAGATCCTGTTCCACATAATCGATCATATTTTATGTCTCAATTACGTGCTGTTTCTAATTATTTTACATCTGTATCATATAATAATTTTGGGATTGACATGGATAATTCATTCGTTTTTCCATCTGATGAGGAGGATAGCTATGTGTTATCTAATGAAATGAACTATTACCATCCTTTTAATGAAGATGAAGTTCACGATGAAAGGATTACAGAGTTTTTTAGAGATGCCGTACAGATTGCATATAATATAGATAGCATAAATTTTTCTTTATATGATCATATAGTGATATTCCATGCTGGAATAGGTCAAGATTTTTCATTACCATTTCTAGATCCTACTCCTGAGGATATTCCATCCACTTTTGTTGATCAAGATATGTTGGATATGTATGTAGGAGGATCCATAGAGTTACCTAATGCACAAATCAATCAGGGGATAGTTCTTCCAGAAACTCAAAATCACTTATTTTTTGAAGAGTCTGAAAATATTTTTTTAAATGCAGAGGAACCTTGTGATTACCAATATGGTTTAACGGGAACCTTCGCATTAATGTTGGGGTTTGCAATTGGACTTCCTCCTCTCTGGGATACAGAAACGGGGCAAAGTGGTATTGGGGTTTTTGGATTGATGGATCAGGGGTCAAATAATGGTCGCGGGATTATTCCATCTCCACCAGATGCTTGGACAAGAAAATACGCAGGGTGGGAAACCCCCATACAGATTACACCACCTCTATCTATCCAATTACCTAGTAGATCTGAAAATAACATTCTAGAAATACCTATTAACAATAATGAATATTTTTTAATAGAAAATCGAACAAATTGGTATCGCGATAAGATGTATATTGATTCTACTCGATATATTATCTATGAAGAATCGCAACGATATCCACCATTTGTAGAAATTTTATTTGATTCTGTGATTATTGATCGGGATGAGAATGGAGTAGTTACTAATGTGCATGATTATGACTTAGGATTGCCATCTAGCGGTTTATTAATATGGCATATTGATCAAGAAAATATAAACAATGGTATAGCTAACTACTCTATTAATAGAGACCGTTTAAATCGAGGTGTTGATTTAGAAGAGTCAGATGGAGCGCAAGATATAGGATTTCCGTCCATTTTCTTATTCTCTGACCCTTCAGCTGGATATTTTGGTGATATGTGGTTTAAGGGTAACCCTGAGTACGAACGATCGAATCCTAATATGAATGGTTTATATCCTGAATTTAGTCATTTTACATATCCATCCACTTCATCTAATACAGGTTCTGCATCTTTCCTAACTATCGATAATATTGGATATCAATCAGATACAATGAATTTTAATGTATATAATTCAATTTTAGCTAATGGATTTCCAGATACCTCTTTACATATTAGAATGGTTTTTGATATAGATAGTGATGGTATAATGGATATTGTAGGAGGAGATAAAGATCTGTGGATTGGTCAGGAAAACAATATTGCAGATAAAGTATATTTTTATTCTAGTTCTAATAATATATACGATATATCTATTGGAGAATTTAACAATGCAAATGAACTGATCGTTTTTGAAAAAGATAGTGTAGCGTCATATGTTAATTATTTCAAAAAAAAATCAGGTTTAGATGGTCTAGAGCATGTTTTCTTGGATACTATAAATTTACTAAGTGCAACTTTTGTAAATAATAATCCAAATAATTACAATTATATAGATTTAACAAATAGTTTTTTTAATACAGCATATGTGCAGAATAATGACGGATCTATTGATAGTATTACGCAGAATCCATTAGTATCCTTATCAGACCTGGATCTTGATGGTGAATCCGAATATATTTTAGTTAATAATTATAATGCTAATAGCGCGTCTTCTCATATTGGAAAATTAGAAGCAAGATATTTACATAATAATGTTATGGTTAGTGGTTTTCCCGTTGATTCTGTTTCTAATAAATTCCCCGCTTTACTTAAAAACTTATACGGTGATGAACATCCAGAAATTGTTATTCAAAACATATATGGTGAGATTCTGATAATTAATTGGAAAGGAGAAATAGAATATCGTTTAGTAGAAAATGGGTCTTTAGTTTGTTTAACGGAATATCAAGATAAAAATGCCGTAATTACGGAATCATCCGTTTGGTTATTTAATGAAGTAAGTGATAATAAAGGAAATCAATGGGTAGTAGAAAACCATGATTTTGGAAATACAAGAACTCTTAAGCTTGATATTCAAAAACAATCATATGAAACTGTATTAATTGATAAAAACAAAACATACGCCTATCCAAACCCCGCTTATGATGATCAAGTAAATTTTAGAATTGCAATTGAGTCAGCGGAAAAGATCGATATTATGATTTATGATTTAGCTGGATATTTTGTGCATAAGATTAATTTTATAAGCAATGGAATGGGGATAATTGAAGAAAAAGTTTGGCAGCTTAATCAGGTTGAGCCTGGAGTTTATTTTGCAAATATAACGGCATGGAATGGAAGCGATTCGGAAACTGAGATCCTTAAAGTGGTGGTTCTTCATTGATAATTATATTTATTAGAAAATTTCTTTTTTTATATTTGTTTAGCATAATTTATGCTCAAGGTTTCTATAATCATCCAGAGATCGACTGGAGGACATTTGAAACAGATAATTTTCAAATTCATTTTTATGAATCAACAGAAGGAAGTGCGAGAGAAGGAGCTTTTGTTGCTGAAAAGATTTATCCATTTATTACCAACCTATACGAGTTTAAGCCAAAGGAAAAAACGGATATTATTTTTATAGATACGGATGACATATCAAATGGCGCTGCCTATTATTATGATAATAAAATTATTATTTGGACCTCCCCAATGGATTTTGAATTAAGAGGAAGTCATCGGTGGTTACAAAATGTGATTACACACGAATTTGCTCATATAGTATCTATGCAGAAATCAATGAAAGCTGGACTTCGGTTCCCTGGTGCGTATGTGCAATGGTTGGGGTATGAAAATGAAAAACGTAAAGATGTTCTTTATGGTTACCCCAATAGGCTGGCTAGTTACGCCATACCTGGAACGGTTATCCCTCCTTGGTTTGCAGAAGGGACTGCGCAATTCATGTATAATAATGCTGATTGGGATAACTGGGATACGCATAGAGACATGATACTCCGCGATAGGGCTATAAATAATAACTTACTTTCTTTTACTGAGATGAATACGTTTGGAAAAAGTGGGATTGGGAATGAATCAACCTATAACTCTGGATATAAATTATGTCGATTTATTGCTTTATCATATGGGTCAGATAAGTTAAAAGAGATTCTTATTAATTTATCATCTCCCTTTCAGTTCTCTATAAATAAAGCTATTAAAAAAGCTATTGGTATTTCAGGACATCAGTTATATGAAGAATATAAAAAAAGCTTAACTGATGGATATTCATTATTAACTAATAACATGAATAAAAATACTTCAAAGCCTAATATTATATCAGATAAAGGAACTACAAATATGCATCCTACTTGGTCTCCGGATGGGAATAAAATTGCATATATTTCCAATGGTGATAATGATTTTTTTAGTCAAACAGATTTATTTATTTATGATAAAAACACTAACAAAAAAGAGAGCATTCAAAAAAATGTGATTTCTTCCCCATCTTGGAATGAGAATGGTTCTGTTATTTATTATTCAAAAAGAGCAAAATATCCAAATAAATATGGTTCAAAATATTTTGATATATACGAATACCATATTAATGATAAAAAAGAAAATAAATTAACAATTGATTCTCGTGGTTTTTCTCCATGTTATATTTCATCTGATAGCTTATTAGCCTATTTAGCAACATACGATGGAGGGCAAAATATTTACTTGATTAATCTTGGTTCTCGCAAATCACAAAAGATTACAAATTTTTCTGATCGTCGAATGATCAGTAACTTGTCATATGATGAGCAAAATAATAGACTAATGTTTGATGTGACTCGAAATCATTTTCGTGACGTTGCCTACTTGTCTCTTCAAGATAGCGTAATTGGTTATCTTTTTGAAAATAAGGAGTGGGACGAGAGAGATGTTGATATTACATCCGGAAAAATCATTTATTCTGACGATAGATCTGGAGTGTTCAATTTATATATGATGGATGATGAATCTAACTATGGTGGTTATATAACAAATGTTATGGGTGGCGCCTTTATGCCTGACATTAATCAGTTTGGTCAAGTCGTTTATAGCCATTATGAAAATGGATCATATAAAATAGCACTAGTAGATACAATAGAATATTTTGACCAATCTCAGGTTGGTTATGATCCTGATTATTGGCAAAGAAATGCAGATTTAACATTACCTATGAATGAAGAGGTATTGATATCAGATATAGTATATCAAGATGATTTTACCAATATGTTTATTAGTCCAAAAGTTATGCTCGATTATAATTCATTAAAGCTTGGTTGGTATTTTTATTCAAATGAAATAATAGATCGATTAAACATATTTGGAGGGGCTTCAATTAATTCTTCTAAAGATTTAGATTTATTTTATATTTTTGAATTTAGGAGATTCTTTCCAACCTTATTTGCAGAAGTATATTATCTAACAAGGAATATACAGGAACAAAATAAGTATTCGGTTTATTCATTAGATGACCGTCTTCGATTTCGTCTTACTCAATTTGATTTTGGGTTAAGATTTCCATTCTTTGGATTAGGAAAAATAGAGCTTTTTTCTTCTTGGCAGCAATATAGAGCATTTATAAAAGAGAAAGTTTTAGATATTTCTGGATTAGAAGCTGGATTAGCGTACGATTATTATAAAGGATTAATAAGTGGAGTAAGGTTGTCAGTAAATGGGGTAAAACGTTTAATTGATAGTAATATTAATCCATCGAGCGGGTTTAAGTTAGATGCGAGCATATTGTATGAAAAAAATGATTTTATTGAGGGGTTAGATCTTTCAGATGCAGGTACTTTGCTACCTAATTATTCTAATAACAATCTGTGGCGTGTTCAGCAATCAACCTCGTTGCATTTAACTATTCCCAAAACAAATCGTATAACAATAAATCTTGAATCAATAACGGGCATGATAACTAACACTGAAGCAGATTCTTTTTTTAATTTCTTTGCTGGCGGAATGAATGGATTAAAAGGATATCCATATTATAGTATTGAAGGAAATATGATGGCGGTATTTACATCCACACTTCGTTTTCCTTTATTCAGAGAAAAACATATCCCATTAGGGTGGATGATTATTCAGAATAGTACTCTTGGAATAATTGGTCAGACTGGTGATGCATGGGATAGCAAAACCGAGAACCCTGGTTGGAAGAATTCTGCAGGTATTGAGCTTAGAATAAGTGGTTTTTCTTTTTATAATTTCCCAACCGCAATTGGATTAGAATTTCATCAAGGTTTTGATACATTTGAGAGAATAATTGAAAATAATATGCTAACTTATGGTAACGATGAACGCTTTTATCTAACCGTTTTATTCGGATTTTGATACTATGAGAACTATACTAATATTTGTATTAGCTGTACAATTTGTAAGCGCTAATGATTTATACAATCTGGATGATAGATTCCTTTCCAATTATTATTTTTTCCAAGATTCAATTGAAAATGTAGTTATTAATCAAAATACAACCAATGATACGCTAATAGTATATCCAGCGAAACCAATGTTATATTCATTGGTTTTTCCAGGTTTAGGTCAATGGTACAATAAATCTCCATTATGGAAGATTGGTTTATTTTCTGGAATTGAAGTTGTGTCAATATTAAATGGAATGCAGTGGAGAAAAAAGGCCGATGATATACGGGTGAAATATGAATTATTTGCAGATGACAATTGGGATTTAACAACGTGGGTATATAATACACTAAGTACTCCAATTGGTAATTACGCTGATGTTCATATAAAGGGAACACATAAATTAACATTAAAATTGTCTGGTGCACTTGCAGAACAATTTGGAACATTTGTTACATCAGATTCATTAGATGATAATGCGCATTGGGTTTATAGTGGAGAAGTCACCGTGTTAAGAGATAGAGACTTTTATGAAAACATAGGGAAATACGATCAATTTGTAGGTGGTTGGACTGATTGTTATGACCAAAATAACAATCAGAAATGGTTCGAAGTATATAAAGATGTTGGTGATAGCGTTGAAACGATTATAACTACTCCTAGCAAGGAAGATTATGTTTCAAAAAGAGCAGACTCAAATGACTATTTAAATATGGCTAAATTTGCTATCAGCGCGATGATGTTTAATCATGTTGTAAGTGCAATGGATGCTGTTTGGTCTACCCAAAATAGAAATAAACCAACAAAACCTAAAGATGTAAAAACCGATGTTGGTTTATTATATGATAAGTATTCTAAATATGGTATAGGAGGAGTTTCGATATCTTTATATTGGTAAAAAAATATTCTTTTATGATCATCACTATCTTATTGATTGTATTCTCAATCAGATGTGCTTCTTTTAAATCAAATGAGCTTGGGGATATTGATGTTCAATTTAAAAAAGCAAAGATCCTTCTTGATAAGAAGAAATATTTACGAGCTCAAGAAGAATTCAATGATCTTGTAATTAGAGGAACGCATTCTGATCTTGGTGATGACTCTCAATTCTATCTTGCTGAATCATATTTCTTAAACAAAGAATATCTTCTAGCCGTGGCAGAATATGATCGTCTTATTAGGAGGATGGGGTTTAGCCCGTATGTTGAAAAATCTAGATGGAGAGTTTGTCAAAGTTACGTGAAGGAATCTCCAAAATATTACAAAGATCAAACAAATACTCAAAAAGCCTTAAGTAAATTACAAGAATTTATTGATGATTATCCAAATTCAGAGTTTAAAGAGGAAGCAAATACACAAATATCTGATCTTCGAAATAAATTGGCATATAAAGAATATGCAACGGGTATTTTATATATAAAAATGGAAGAATATCAATCTGCAATAATGTCTTTCGAGTCTTTAATTGATAATTATTATGATACCGAAGTTTTAGAAAAGGGTCATGTTGGTATAATCCGCTGTTATTCTCTTATGGATAAACTTGATAAAGCAGAGAGCTACTACAATGATCATTCATCGGAAATAATAAATAATGACCTAAAGGAAACTGCTCAAGGCTATATACAAAAAGCTAATTCTTCAAATTAAGTGAATAATTCTAAAAGAAAAATATGTCTGTTTGGTGGAACATTTGACCCTCCCCATATTGGTCATTTATTAGTTGCGCAAACAATATTTGAAGCTGAGAATTTCGATAAAATAGTTTTCATTCCTACCTTCATAACTCCTGAAAAAGAAAATGTAACTAACATTAAAGATAGATTGGCTATGTTAACAATGGCCGTAACTAGTAACCCTAATTTTGAAATTTGTGATATGGAAATTAAGCGAGGGGGAATTAGTTATTCTATTGATACCATCAAGGAGTATAAAGAAGAGTATAAATTAAATTCTGATGAAATATTTTATTTAATTGGAAGCGATTCTTTGCAAAATTTTCATACGTGGAAAGACGGTGAAACAATTCTAAATAATTGTAGAGTTATTGTTGCTTTACGA
>Ga0207992_1000823_pt1 | contig 14974 bp, 9 predicted proteins | sample ETN02SmetaG_FD_185788 | JGI IMG/M metagenome (GOLD analysis project Ga0207992, IMG submission 185788) | Marine microbial and viral communities from oxygen minimum zone, Eastern Pacific Ocean - ETNP2014F10-02SV255 (SPAdes) (version 2) | ecosystem: Environmental > Aquatic > Marine > Oceanic ...
ATCGAATCTTCCTATAATAATTATAGACACCTACGGAGAAGAGATATTTGATGATCCAAGAATTCCTGCTCACATGGGTATTATTGATAATAGCAGTGGACTCAATCATATTAATGATCCTTTTACAGATTACAATGGTGCTATTACCATTGAATTACGAGGGAATTCTTCGCAAGGTCAACCGAAAAAACCCTATCGTATTGAAACCGTGGATTCATTAGGAGAAAATAACAATGTATCCTTACTAGGGATGCCAGAAGAAAATGATTGGGTGTTATACGCGCCATGGTCAGACAAAACATTAATACGGAATGTATTGACGTATCAATTATCCAATGAAATGGGTTGGTATGCTTCCCGAAGTAAATATTGCGAATTATATCTTAACGGGGATTACAAGGGAATTTATGTATTAATGGAAAAAATTAAACGAGATCAAAATCGCGTTGATATTTCTAAGTTAGATCCAGATGAGGTGGAAGGAGATGATCTTACCGGAGGATATATACTCAAATTTGACTGGATATGGACCGGTGATAATTTGGGATGGTTTGAGAGCGATGAAGGCAGTTTGTATAATTATCACTACCCCAAACCCGATGAAATCGCATCGGAACAAGTAGATTATATTCAGCAGTATATACATGATTTTGAATCGATGATGGAAAGCGCTAGTTACAATGATCCATCTACAGGATACCCCGCTTGGCTTAATGTCGATTCATTTGTGGATTATATTATGTTGCAAGAGCTATCCAAAAATGTGGATGCGTATCGATTAAGTACCTATATATACAAAGATAAGAATAGCGATGACAGTCTGTTATATGCAGGACCTATATGGGATATTAATCATGGCTTTGGGAATTGCGATTATGGCTACACATGGTTAACCAATAATTGGTTACTTGGGTATCAAGCAACGGATGACCCCATTGCCTTTTGGTGGCATAAATTATGGAATGATGATGGATTTGCAGCTGCATTTTCTGAACGATATACAGAACTTCGATCCACCACATTATCATTAAATCATATCTATAGTATTATTGATAGTGTTGCCAATTATTTGGGACCGTCTATTGATAGAAATTTTACCCGCTGGCCCACGCTAGGAACGTATGTATGGCCGAATTATTACGTATTTGATACGTACGAAGAAGAAATTGAATATTTAAAATCATGGACTGCTGATAGACTACAATGGATGGATCAAGAGATGTTATCTATGGCTGATGTATCATTTGTACCCAAAGAGTATCGACTATATGATGCCTATCCCAATCCATTTAACCCCACAACTATATTGCGGTATGATTTACCACAGAATAGTATGGTAACTATTACGATATACGATATGCTGGGTAGAGCAATCAATACTATAGTGAATGAAGTGCAAGAAGCAGGGCATCAATCCATTATATGGGATGGTACAAATAGCAGTGATAACAGAGTAAGCTCAGGGGTATATATATATCAAATGGAAGCAGGAAATTTTCATAGTATCAAACAAATGATTTTATTAAAATAATTTCTATTGTTTATCGAAAGATAAACCATGAATTTCCTCTCGCTTAAACGTAATATTTTTTCTGAATAGAATATTTTTCTTTAATATTTAAATCATACTGTAATTAAAAATCAACTTTGATAATATATGGCTCGAAAAATGGTAAATAATTATTATAAAAGTTTTATCATTACTTTATTTGTTCTTCTTCAAGGATGTGCAAATAATACATCCGTTACTATTGAAGATATCGATATAGATATTCCAGATAGGTGGCAAACTACTATTTTAGATTCAAAACAGCTTACAGGAAATTGGTGGTCCATGTTCAACGATCCAAAATTAGAAGAATTCATTGGTGCTATAGAGGAAAACAGTCCCAATTTAAAAACGATTATAAACAATCGTAAAATAGCTCTTCAGAATGCCAAAATTAATGGATCTGGAGTATTTCCAACATTAAATCCGTCTCTTAATTCATCCAAAAGCGAGCAGAATTTATCTGGATTTGGTTTTGGTGAATTTTTCTCAAATATGAATGGTGGTCAAGATTCTAGTGGAGAAACATCTTCCAATAATGAAGTAATCACATTTGATTCTGAATCATACGGTTTAAGTCTGAATCTTCAATGGGAAATTGATGTGTGGGGTCGGCTATTAAATGCTCGTAGAGCAGCATTTAAAGAATATGAATCATTAGACTATGAGTTATCGTATTTGGCTTTTTCCACTATTGTTAGATCTACCCAAACTTATTTTCAAGCAATAGAAGCTTCCGAACAATTAATAATTGCTGAGGAATCCTATGCAAGTCTTGTCAGGATAAGAGATTTAGTTCAAGATCGCTTTAAGCGTGGCATTAAATCGAGTTTGGATTTTCGCTTGGCGGAAACCTCTGTTTCTACAGCAAAAATTGTAATTGAAGATAGAAAGAATCAATTGCACTCTTTAAATAGAAATTTGGAAATCATGTCAGGGGATTACCCGGCAGGTATCCTAATTTCAAATCATATATTACCAGATACGATACCCGAAATATCTGCAGGAATACCTGCGGATATCATAACTCGTAGACCGGATATTAAAGCCCTTGTTCTACGAGTGGAAGCAGCTGGCTTGAATTTGAGTCAGGCAAAACGAAATTTACTTCCAGGACTTACGTTGAATGGTTCGGTAGGGACTTCTGCCAAAAAATTAGAAGACATTTTCAATGAGGATAACAGTGTGTGGTCGTTGAGTACGGGAGTAGTCAGTCCTTTATTTAATGGCGGTAAATTAAAATCTGCAGTAAAAATTCAAAAAATAGTTGTTGAAAATGCAAAACAGGAACTAATTCAGGGATTATTACTTGCGTTTTCAGAAATAGAAACAATTTTATATTTAGAAGAATCGATAAAAGTTAAACTAGATGCTATTAGAAATGCTGTTAATCAGTCTGAGTCAGCATATTTACTTTCTACAGAAAGATACGATAAAGGGGTAACTACATTGGAATCTGTTTTAAATAGTCAAAGACAGTATAATGATATTCGATCTCGATATCTTTCATTAAAAAGACAAAGAATAGAAAACCGTCTATCGCTATTATTAGCAATTGGAGGAATCTATGAATCGTAAACCGTTATTTGATAACAAAAACCTTAAAGAAATCATGAAAAAAAATATAGGTATTATTGCTCTACTAGTCAGTATTCTAATTACAATTATTCTTGTCTCACTTAAACCTGAAATAGAGGTTGAGGATGCGGTTCAAAAATTACCGTATGTAAAAACAGTAGAAATAAATAGCTTGACCATCAATGCCAAAATTTCTTCTCAAGGTGTTATTGCGCCGGAAACATCGCTAACTATTTTATCAGAATTAAGCTCCAAAGTGGAATGGTTATCTCCTAAAATGGAGCCTGGTTCAAATTTTAATAAGAATGATACTTTAATTATATTAGATCGCAGAGATTATGAGCTTGCATTCATTACAGCAAAATCGAATGTGCTGAATGCAGAAGTAAATTTAGAAAGAGAAAAAGCCGAATCGGATTTAGCGAATAGAGAATGGGATCGTATTGGCGTAGGGGAAGGAAGCGACCTTACACTTCGCAAACCGCAATTAGCGCAGGCGAAAGCAGTATTGGCTGCTGCGGAAGCTAATTTAGAGCAAACTAGTCGAAACTTAGAGAGAGCAATTATTATTGCACGTTTTGATGGACGTGTGCAAAGTCGAAATATAGAAATAGGGACAACTGTTTTTCCTGGTACTATGATGGCTAAAATATATGGGACAGATTATTTTGAAGTACGCTTGGTTATTGCAGATCAAGATGTATCGTTTACTGGCTTAGACTTTAATGGCAAGTCTTTATCAATGCGTAACCAATTACAGGTTGAATTTTCTCAAGGTTCCTTGGCATCAAACTATCGATGGAAAGGTAATATTGTGCGAACGGAAGCAGAAGTAGACCCATTGACAAGAATGTTAGCTATTGTTGCTAGAATAGATAATCGCAAGATGAAAGCGACATCTCAGACGCCACTGGCAATTGGTCAGTATGTATCGGCAGAAATAAACGGAATAGAAATGAATAATGTATTTGTAATACCTAGAACCCTTGTTCGCAATGGATCTGTATGGGTGGTGGATGATCAAAAAGTATTACGAAAGAGAAATGTTGACATATTACGATATGAAAAGGAAAATGCATTTATCGGTAAAGGATTTGCAATGGGAGATAGACTATTGAAAACACGTCTTTCATCTTTAGTGGACGGATTAAAAGTAACTTATGATTTGGAATAAAGGTTTCTCATGGAGCGAATAACTCGCTGGTTTGTCCAGAATAGAGTAGCTGCAAATATGATGATGATATTTATCATCATCGCAGGATTTGTTACGATTCCGAATATAAAAATGGAAGTGTTTCCTGCCATTGAGGTAGATATAATCAATGTTTCAATTATCTATCCAGGAGCTTCTCCATCAGACATTGAAGAGTCTATATGTGTTCGTGTAGAAGAACGATTGCAAGGTCTGGAGGGAATTAAAAAAATCACATCCACTGCATCGGAAAACCTAGCAGTGATTTCTGTTGAAATTCTTCCGGAACAGGTTGTGGAAGATATGTTGGACAAAGTAAAGGCGCAAGTTGACGCAATTAATACCTTTCCAGATGATATTGAAAAGCCTACCGTTCAACAAATTATTGCAGTTTCTGAAGTAATAACTATAGCTGTGGATGGTAATCTTGATGAGGATAATCTGATCAATCTAACAGAAATGATAAAAGATGATATTGATGCTTTGCCAGGAATTACATATACAACGCTTGTAGGTAAGAAAAATCGAGAAATAGAAATAGAAATCAGTGAAAAAACACTCCGGAAATATGGATTATCTTTGGAGCAAATTTCAAGATCTATTAATAGTTGGTCAATTGATTTACCAAGTGGAAGCATTGAGAGCGATAACGGAGAAATCTTAATTCGGGCAAAAAATCAAGGATATAGCGTAGATGATTTTAACGCCATTCCTGTTATAACAGATGAAGTGGGGTCCGTTGTTCGATTAGGTGATATCAGCAATATTCATGATGACTTTGTAAGCAATGAATATGAGCTACAGTTTAATGGGAATGATGCCAAGTTAATTCGCGTATTTAGGGTGGGAGATCAGAATGCATTGGATATCTCAAAATCCGTTCGTGATTATATTGATATAAAAACACCAGATTTACCACCAGGAGTTCATCTTACCCCATGGAACGATGAAGCATTATTATTGCAAGGTAGAATTGACTTATTAACAGATAATGCAAAATATGGATTATTTTTTGTTCTTTTAGTATTAGCATTATTTTTAAAACCAAAACTTGCTTTTTGGATATCTCTTGGTATCCCTATTTCATTTATGGGTGGATTTTGGTTTATGCCAATTATGGATCTTTCTATTAATATGCTTTCCTTATTTACATTTATTTTGGTTCTTGGGATTGTAGTAGATGATGCAATTGTTGTTGGTGAAAATATTGCCTTATTTAGAGAAAGAGGATTGGACCCGGAAGAAGCAGCTGTAAAAGGGGCTGCTCAGGTTACTACCCCAGTTATTTTTGCCGTATTAACAACAATGGTTACATTTTCACCTATGCTGGCTGTTGCTGGAACCATTGGCGCAATATGGAGAATTTTTCCATTAATTACTATTATTGTACTCTTTTGGTCTTTAATTGAGTCATTAACGATATTGCCAGCTCATTTAGCACATTCAGTAGAAACGAAACCTAAAAATAATATGCTTCGATCGATTTCGGAGAGATGGGATCGATTTCAAGATAAAGTAAAAAAGTTTCTAGAAGATTTTGTTGAACGTAGGTATAAACCTATGCTTCTATTAGCAGTTAAACACCCTCTGAATTCTCTTGCTTTAGCAATTTCTATATTTGTGTTAACTCTAGGGATGATATTAAGCGGCGTGCTTAAATTTTCTTTTTTTCCTCCAATTGAAGGAGATATTGCTATCGCAACGATTGAATATCCTTCTGGAACCCCTATTGAAGTGACACGCGACGGATTTAATGTATTAAATCAAGCTGCCCATGAATTGAACAAGCAATTATTAAATGAATACCCATCGCAAAATATAATTCATAATATTTTATCAACGGTAGGGGATCAACCGATGCGGACTAAAACCTCTCAGGGTCCTGGTGCTCTAAATGTTTCATTTGATGGATCCAATCTAGCGGAAGTAGCGCTAGAATTGGCTCCAGGAGAGTCTCGATCTATTAGCACAGAGACTGTTGTAAAGCGATGGAGAGAAATGGTGTCGGATATTCCGGGAGTGAAACAGTTATCCTTCTTTTCCAGTTTATTTTCTGCAGGAGATCCTGTGAATATTCAACTTTCTAGTAAATATATGGATGATCTGTTTGCAGCTAGGGATGAACTAAAGGAAAAACTAATTGAATATCCAGGTGTCTTCAACGTTCAAGATGATTTTAATATGGGGAAAGAAGAATTAATAATTAGCTTACTTCCTGCAGCAGAAAATTATGGAGTCACCATGCAAATGGTTGCTTTTCAGGTCCGCCAAGCATTTTATGGATTAGAAGCGCAAAGTATTCAACGGGGAAGAGACGAGTTAAAGGTGATGTTGCGATATCCAGATGAAGAAAGATCTTCTATTTCAAATCTCGAAGATATGATGATTCGTACACCAAAAGGATCGACGATTCCAATTCGTCAAATTGCACAGCTTGATATTGGTGAAGGTGTTTCTACCATAAAAAGAAAAGATAGAAAACGCTCGATAAGTGTTACCGCTGATGTGGATCTAACGGTTACAACCGGAAATGAGGTTATATCTTCTGTAACAAAGGATGTATTGCCTTCTATGATGCAGCGTTACAGTTCTCTTAGCTATTCGTTGGAAGGAGAACAACAAGAACAAGGCCAAAACCTTTCTTCATTGGCTCGAAACGCTTTCGTTGCAATGGTAGTGGTTTATACTCTATTAGCAATACCGTTTGGTTCATATTTGCAACCGTTAGTAGTGATGTCAGCTATCCCTTTTGGGCTAACGGGAGCAGTTATTGGACATTTAATTATGGGAATTAATTTTTCTGTACTTTCTCTATTAGGAATTGTTGCATTAACTGGAGTTGTAGTAAACGATAGCCTTGTAATGGTTGATTTCATCAATAAATATCGCGAAGAAGGGTCTTCAATTGAAAAAGCAGTTTTGGAAGCTGGCCCAAGAAGGTTTAGACCTATATTTATGACATCTCTAACAACCTTTGCAGGACTAACCCCGCTTCTTTTTGAAAAAAGTATTCAAGCAAAATTTATAATTCCAATGGCGGTTTCATTGGCTTTTGGTGTGATATTCGCTACGGTAATCACCCTTTTTCTTGTTCCAATATCATACCTAATATTAGAAAAGTATCTATTGAAAAGTGGTGAATAGTAATTCAGGTTAGGTTGGGCATCAAATTAAAAATATATTGTAAATAGATATATAATCCATGAACTTGTCACTACTATGCGCCCGTAGCTCAGCTGGATAGAGCGCCTGCCTCCGGAGCAGGAGGTCACAGGTTCAAATCCTGTCGGGCGTACGGAAATAAAATAAGTTAGGAGTAACAATGAAAAACAATGCCCTTTATATCATTATTCTAGTCTCACTATTTATTAGTGGATGTTCTCAAAAAGTCAGTGACTATGTAGAATATTCTTCCACTAGAACTGAAGCTATAAAACAAATGAAAGCAGGATTGAGATATCAAGATAATTTTGCACAACGCTTGGCTCGAGATTCCTTCCAAAAAGCGGTTGATTTGGATCCAGAATTTGCCATGGCATATTATTCATTGGCTCAAATGACAGGTGACGCGGTGCAGAGATATCCCATTGCCGAAAAAGGAAAACAATTTGCTTCCAAAGCAAATAAAGGTGAACAAGCACTGATGTCTGTCATGAATAGAGATTCATGGTGGGGTGGTGAAGGCGATGTCGATTGGTTTAAAGAAGTAGAAGGATTCACCAAAATGTTTCCAAAAGAGTCACGATATGTGAACATGCTTGCTGGAATGTCTAATTGGGGCGGTGATGAAGAAAAAGCACAAGTATATTATGAACAATCATTGGCAGTTGAAGAAAATCCAGATGCATTGAACTCTCTTGGTTATTTATATAGTGGGCAAGGAAAAATGGAAGAATCAAAGAAAGCGTTCGAACGTCAGATCGAGATTGCACCAGATCTCGCAAATCCATATGATTCAATGGGTGATTATTATTTAGAACAAAAAGATAATGCAAATGCCAAAAAATATTTTTTAAAGGCACTATCAATAGATCCAGAATTTATATCTGCTAAAAGAAAGATTTGGAGAATCAATCAGGAAGAGGCGGGCAATAAGGTTTCATCCACAGAATGGTCCAGTGACAGTACAAATGCTGTGAACGCATTTAATGCAGGATTCTGGCAATTTTACAATATTCATTGGAGTAAAGCTCGAGAGGAATTTGAGAAAGCCATTGCAATAGACCCTGAATTTGCAATGCCGTATTTATTTCTTGTCTTCACTCCTGGTGATTCCGCAAGAAGCGTTGAGGCCAAAAAGATTGCACAAGGATTGGCTCCAACTGCAAGCCAATATGAACAAGATATGATTGAATATTATCTATACAGAATGGATAATCCAGATGCAGATCTTTCTTCTAGAATTGCAAAATTAAAAGAGAATTATCCTAATAAAGCATTTGTTATGATTGCGGAAGCGCAGGATTTATATAGTAAAAAAGAGTATAAAAAAGCAATTAAGATATACACTATGATGTGGGAACGATATGATTTTTCACCATCATTAAATATGCTTGGGTATTCCAATATGCAACTTGGAAATATGAAAGCAGCACATAATGCATTTGCCGAATATATTGATAATAATAGAATGCACCCAAATCCCTATGATTCTATGGGCGAATACTGGGAAAAGATGGAAGAGTATCAGAATGCATACGATTACTATATGATGGCCTATACACAAGACAGTACATTTTCTATATCCAAAGAGCGTGCAGATGCGTTGGAGGATAAAAAATAATTGCCATTATTAGATAAGGATTAAAAATACGTACTGATTTGCATTGATATTCAACGCATGAATTAATTATTATCTACAAGCGTTTTTGCTGATTCTAATGAAAATAGTTAGATATATACCATTGCTTGTTATTTCCTTTTGGGTGTCCGGATGTGCTACATTCATTTCCCATGCTATTTCACTAGAAAATGTTGCGCTACCTTCTGGTCCATATAAAGTTGGTACTCAAATTATCCATATGGTGGATGAAAATCGTAAGGCATGGTATACAAGCGGCCTAACTGGTTCTAGAGAAATGATGGTCCGAGTATGGTATCCTGCAATGTTAAAAGAAAGCGATAAGAAAGCCCCCTACAATTACAATGAATCATTAATTGCAGATCTGATTGCTGATGGTTTTGGAATTCCTAGAACCATTATGCGAACGATAAATAAAATTGATGGTAATTCGTGGCTAAATGCAACACCTCTTAATCAACAATTCCCTGTTCTTATCTTTTCGCATGGACATGGTGCGTTAAAGACGCAAAACACAACCCAGATGGAAGAACTGGCAAGTCATGGGTATGTATTATTTTCTACGGACCATACATACGATGCGGGACTTTCTGTTTTTCCGGAAAATAAAGTTATTCGAAATAAAACAGATATCCCTGAAGATATATCTGATAAAGAAAAATGGGGACTTCGAGAGATCCAATTAAATTATCGGGTAGGAGATGTACAATTTTTATTAGATGAAATGGAAAATAGTGCATTTCTACCCCAATCATTACAAAACATTCTAAACCTAGATAATATTGGCATATTTGGTCATTCATTCGGGGGAGCTACTAGTGTGGTTGCTTCATTAAAGGATGATCGTATTGATGCGACCTTAGGGCTGGATGCTTGGTTTTTACCTATTCCGAGTACATTAATTAAGAAGAATTTGAATAAACCATTTGTTCATTTAGGGCAAGTAGCGTGGAAAGAAAAAGACAATTATTTAAAATTAGATACATTGGCTTCTTCTAATAGCGCCCAATCATTACGGTTTGATGTGCAGGGATCTACACACTATGATTTTTCTGATTTTTCTCAATTTAGTAAAGTATCTAAAAAATATGGATCAGGTACCATCTCATCAGATCGGATACGCTTTATTATGAATTCAATGATAAAGGACTTTTTTGATCAAAATCTAAAACAAAGTGTATCCATATCTTTGAATGATTATAAATCATTATATCCAGAGATTATTATAAAAGAATACTAATTATTGCTTTGGATTTTGCTTTCATAATCACGACCGTTTCCACTGAAAAAGAAGGTCGTATGATTGCAAATGAATTGGTACAAAACAAATTAGCAGCTTGCGTAAACATAGTACCAAAAGTGTACTCTGTATATGAATGGGACAATGCCATTCAAAATGAGATGGAAGTAATGCTGATGATTAAAACAATAAAATCCAGAGAAAAAGATGTCTATCAGACGGTTCAATCATTGCATTCCTATGATACACCGGAATTAATTACTCTACCAATTGAGAATGGTTCCGATACATATCTTCGTTGGATAAAGAAATCCGTACAGGGAAAAGAGATAGAATAATGTTCGGTAGGAAATCTTCAAAATTTCTGACTTATTTTGTAACAGTAATTACATTTGGAACTGCTGGATTTTATTTTATAGGTGGAGATGAATGGTCGTTAATTGATAGTTTTTATATGACTATTATTACCATGACCACGGTTGGATTTGGTGAAGTGCATCCATTAGATGACACGGGAAGATTATGGACAAGTTTTGTCATTATTTTTGGTGTCAGTGGGTTTTTATATATGATCGCGGAATTTGGTGCGGAATTATTAGAATTCAGTGTCTACAAAGAAAATAAAAAGAAAAGAAAGATTAGAAAGATGAAAAATCACTATATAATCTGTGGCTATGGTCGAATGGGCGCAGTCATTGCAAAAGAGTTGCATGGTAAAGGCTATCCAATTGTCATTGTGGAGCTTGATCAACATAAAGTGGATAAAATCACTGAATTAGGATATCAATCCATTTTAGGCGATGCTACGATTGAAAATACATTAGAGGAAGCAGGAATTCATCGGGCTTCTGGTATAGTTGTCTGCCTAAATAACGATCCAGATAACTTATTTGTTACATTAACCGCTCGATCATTAAACCACGAAGCATTTCTTGTAAGTAGGTGTGCCCAAATTAGTAATACACCAAAACTAAAACAGGCAGGAGCAAATAAAGTAGTTAATCCCTATACAGCAGGCGGTCATCGGATGGCTGAATTATTAATTTCTCCAGACCTAGAGGACACTGTTTCTTTATCATTCCATCAGGATTTTGTGGATTTGGCAATTGATGAAATTAGTTTAAATAATGTAGATAACTTGCATGGAATACAGATAAAAGATTCAAATATTCGTGAAGAGTATAATTTAATTATTGTTGGTTTGATAAATGGAGATGGAAGCTATGAAATTAACCCCAATCCAGATACAACGCTAAATGAGCATCACACGTTGATGTTAATGGGACAAAAGGAGAAATTAGATTTATATAAGGAAAGCTTTCGAAAGCAGTAAATTCAAATTGTATTATTCATATTGTTGAATAATAGATGAGATTTCTTCTATTCCTTTTACAAATTCTTTATCAAATTCATCATTAAATAAATTAATCTGATAAAAATATTTTGCTATCTTATTATCTATCACATGAATATCTCCTTCAAGTGATTCCGGTGCCGGGAATAGTATTTCTCGACCAGCTTTAAATAAATTAATATTATCTTGAATATCTGGATTCATTTCTAACACACGACGCAACACCAATGCTTCATATAATCTTCGCTCATGTTTTGGTTGTGTTAGATAAATAGAATATCCGAATGTAGAGTCGCTGTTTAAATCACGTAATGTATTCTTATAACTTCCAGAGTACTCATATCGATTAATATTTGCAACGGGTCGCAAGGGGTAATCATCAGCAAACTCTACGCTTTCCGTTGATTCAAATTGCAAAGCCAACCCATCGCTTTGTTTAAAACGTTTCAGATAACTTCGATATATTTCTCCAAAATTTTGCATATCAACAACCGCATTACCTTTATTATCTGAAATTTTACCAAAAAATATGACTTTTTCTGGTTGAATGTGTTTGTAATAGTTCTCTTTTTCAATTACATCATATAACATTCTGCGTATTAATACACCTTCCCCTGGAACGGATCCATTGACAAAATTTGTCAATTCTTCATTAGAAGAAGCGACAGCGCTTTCCTGAATAATATTTTCGGCGCGATTTAATACATTATTATAAAAAGAAGTATTTTCAAAAAACCCTAGATCATATAAATCTGTATTTCGTAGGCGATAACTATCTTGAAATAATTTATTTCCCCAGTGATTTAATATATCGATATCTTTTGGAATTACATGAGAAAAGCTTCCGGAGCCTACATCGACTATATGCGGTGTAATAACCACGATCACCTCTTTATTGGACATAACCTTCTTATTAAATCCTAATAATCCTCCCAGGATAGGTATACGGCCTAATATAGGGAATTCATTTTCTTGCTTTGAATCTTTATGTGATATTAATCCGCCAATTATGAAAGGTGTATTATTCTCAACCTGTACATATGTTTGAACTTTTCGACTAGAGAAGGTTGGAGCTGACAATACATCTCCACCCACACTTCCAACACCAACGCGTTCTTGCGCTTCACTAATGATGGTTTCTACCTGCATGGTAATCTCATTTCCATCACTACTAATTCGCGGACGAAGATTTAATACAATCCCAATCGGGATATATTCCGTGGCAGAAACTACATTTTGTCCTGTTGCAGTGCTTCTAGCAATAGGTATTTGTTGCCCCACAACGATACGCGCCTGTCGACCATCTAAAACGAGAACAGAAGGTCTCGATAAAATTTCTGAAGATTGATCACTAATTAATTTTTCCAATTTTGCATTGATTTCTAATGCATTGCCAATTAATCCTTTATCCATGATAAATGTAAATGGTTCAAAATTACCAGTAGAAGGGTCTGGTTCTGGAAAAGAGGAAGAATACATGCTTCCGGAATTTGCAAAGTTTACACCCAAAGTGTTGGTCTTGTTAGCATCAATCTCTACCACAAGAGCTTCAATCATAATCTGTTTCGCAGCAACGTCAAGCTGATTGGCAATAACAGAAACTAATTCTTTTAGATCTTCCGAGTTATCTGGATCGTAAGCGATAAGCAATCGCTGCAACGGTTCACCACTCGTTGAGAATACGAGAGAGGATCCACCTAAATCCACACCCATTTCTGCGCCTTTTTCACTGACAGCGCCTTGCATTTCGAGTAAGGTGACGTTATCAGTTTCAGGAAGGAGAATTACTAGCGGTAAGACATCGTAATCTTCTTCACTAACCATTCCATTAATAAGTACATCGGCGAAATCACCAGTTGGGGTTAAAATACTTTCATTTGGATTCACACCAGGGCTTTTTTCAAAATCCACTACGGCATACCCTAAAGATTTTAAAACGCCACCAACACGGTCTGTTGTCATATAACTTAGTTGTAACGTTTTATATTTTACACGAATATCTTGAGCAAAGATAGTGGTGGTTAATAAAAAACAAGCTATAACGATTTTTCGCAGCATATTAATCCAAAAACGTAATCGATATTTGCATATTAACTACAATAGTTCCATATAATTCATTATACAAGCTTACTGCTATATTCCCCTGGTCAAAATCTAGCCCTGGTTCAAACATTCCAGTTACCGTAAACTGTGCATCTAGTTTATTTTCAACAACGGCTTCAATTTCAGCGTAGTCCGGGTATGTTGTTCCTGAAATATCACCACCAGATACATCCATATAAATATAGGTAAATGGTTCATCGAAGAACGTAGATGGCTCTAGAGTCTTTTGATAGATTTCATTAAATGCATACCCTCCATTGGTATAGCTCCACATCATATACCCATCTAGCGGTATAATAGCCCCAGAATAATCAAATGTAGTTTGAACGAGGGATGTATCACCTTGAGAGATTAACGCTAATTGATGGGAAGTTTTATCATAGCTCCAATTTCCACCAAAATAATCCGTTTCACCTGAAACGGTATTTGGAACCTGTTTGCTATACGAATTATCTTCAAAAAATTCTATATCCTGAGGGTATTGGCTAATGTTTTGAGTTTCTCCATCTATAGTTTGAGATGAGAGACTCCAAAATCCAACCATTTGAGCATCTTGACGAACGATATATGTATCAAGGCGCGTTACTGTTACAGAAAATGCAATAGGCGTATCGGAATCTGTAGAATTATTTTCCACAATCAGCTGTAAATCAAACATAGCATTTGAAGTAGAAGTAGTAAAGTCCTTTGAAAGTTCATTCTCTAAATCTTCACAAGATATAATGATCCCCATTAGAGCAATGAGACAAAAATTGATTAAATACTGTTTTATCTTTAACATTGAATTATTACGACCTATTTAACTAAGTTGTAAATATATGATGATTAAGCATATGCAACATATAATAATCTTATTTCTTTTTGCAGCATATTTCCAACCTATTTTCGCATCAGACTTTACGATTGAAGAAGCTGCATATAAAATAATAAATAGAGATACAGATATACACTATAGTGAAATATTACGTGTTATTGCAAAACATGGCCATCAACTACCTCTAGAAACACAAATAGAATTACAAGCTAGAGGCTTTGATTTTAGCCGTCAAATAGTTTCTTCTTATCGTCCACAAAATTTGGATTATTATGTGGATGAAGGGATATTTCGTTTTCATTATACCCTTATGGGTAGTGATGCTGTATCGCCATTAGATGCA
>Ga0207992_1000837_pt1 | contig 14788 bp, 13 predicted proteins | sample ETN02SmetaG_FD_185788 | JGI IMG/M metagenome (GOLD analysis project Ga0207992, IMG submission 185788) | Marine microbial and viral communities from oxygen minimum zone, Eastern Pacific Ocean - ETNP2014F10-02SV255 (SPAdes) (version 2) | ecosystem: Environmental > Aquatic > Marine > Oceanic ...
TTGAAGCATCTCTGGAACCCATCCAGCTCCTAGCTCAACGCTTGCCCCTCTTAATTTTGGATGTCTCTCAAAGACACCATCCAATACCATCATGGATACAAAAGTTTCAGGTCCTTGATGCATAACCACCATGTCTTTTGCTCTGACGTTCTCTCCGCCTCCCATCCAGTCTTTACTAGGCGGCTTCCCATTGTCTGACCAGCTTTTATCTAATTGCAAAGGTGAGCCACCAACGTGCATTAAGAAAGGCAGACCTTCTTCAGAAAGTTTTTGCCAGAATGGATCTAAAGCTAAATGCCCTGGAGACCTATCTCCACACGCGTAATGAGGAATCCAAATAGCTTCTAGACCTGATTTTATTGCAAAATCTAGTTCTACCATTGCTAATTCAGGTTCATGAAGAGGAATCACACCCACTCCCATTAGTCTTGAATCTTGAGAGCAGAAATCAGACATAGCTCTGTTATGAGCTCTTGTAGCACCATAACGCAACTCAGGAGTTATTCTTACCCCTTGCTTTTCAACGTACTTGGCCTTGCCTCTAACGTCTCTAAAAGGTGTAACTACACTGTGTGTAGCAAATACCAATTGTTTTTTAAATCCAAGCATGTCCATGGCAATACTTCTATCATCACGATCAAATGCCCCGAGCGCTTGTATCTCTTTAGATTCAGCAATTAATTTATCTCCTAAAGCAATTTGAGCATCAATGTGTTGTTTACTGTGTTTTCCACCGTTATTAATTATCTCTTCAACCTCTTCATCTGTAACAAGGCTGGCTTTGTAATTAACTGGTGGTATTAAGTCTTTGAATTCTTTATCGGCGTAGTCAATTATAAAATTAGGTAATTCCATAACATGGCTATCAGCGTCATAAAAATTTCTATCATTCGGCGCGTAAGTCATAAAGTGTTCCCCCTGAAACTTATCTTAGCATTCAATTGGTCCTAATTAGAATAACCAGACCCATAAATTATCCTACCTGGGCGTTTACCGGTATGTTGTCCATCTTCAACAACAACTTCTCCATTAACCAATACAAATTTCATTCCTGTAGCGTATTGATGAGGATCTTCAAAAGTTGCTCTATCTATTATCTCATCAGCATCAAATACAGCTATATCAGCAAAATACCCTTCGACAATGAGACCTCTGTCGTGAATACCTAACCTTTGAGAGGTTAGGCTAGTCATTTTACGAATAGCATCTTCTAATTCCAGCACTCCTCGCTCTCTAACATAATGACCTAATACCCTAGCGAAAGTACCATATTGACGGGGATGAGGAGACCCAACTCCAAATTTTCCTACAGGGCCATCTGATCCAATGGCAGTTACTGGGTGTTGCATAATTCTATCCACATCATCTGAATTTATAGCGTGGAAGACTGCACCTGCACCGCCACCTTCGATTATCTCAAAAACAATTTCAGCAGCGTTTTCAGGTGAAGGCTCCATACCTTTTTCTATAGCTAGATCTGCTAAATTCTTACCTGCCATAGATGGATCCCATTCATTAATTGAAATAAATACGTTCTTTGGATTGCCACCTCCGCGATCAAAAAGTATGTTCTGAACTACTTGATCTTTAATTAGTTTTCTAATTTCAGGGTCTTTAAGTCGCTTCACCAGATTCTTACGACCACCCTCTTGAGCCCATTGCGGAACCAGGGCCTTAAGGTAAGTTTGAGACGCTGTATACGGATATTGATCTACAGTAATGTCTATGCCTCTTCTTCGTGCTTCATCAACAAGAGCTAGAGTCTCAACAGATAATCCCCAATTTTTTGCCCCTATCACTTTATGATGGGTTATTTGTACTGGAATTTCTCCTTTTTCTCCTATGAGAATAGTTTCTTTAACTGAATCAATTATTTTTGAGGCCTCTTCTCGCATATGAGAAATATAAATACCTCCATGCTCTGAAGCTACCTTAGATAATTCAATAACTTCCTTTGTAGAAGCGAAGCTCCCGGGCACGTAATATAACCCAGTTGATAGACCTAAGGCACCTTGCTCCATAGCCTGTCTAACTAAATTCCTCATTTGATCCAATTCATCTGGAGTAGGTTCTCGGTCTTCAGAGCCAACTACCTTGGTCCGTATTGTGCCATGACCAACAAACACTCCCCAATTAGGACTTATTTTCTTATCCATTATCTTCTGGAAATGTTTATCAATTGGAAACGGAGAAGTTCCGTCATTTCCTTCGGTAAGTGTCGTCACCCCCTGCAATAGAGAACTCTCTACATTAGGCACATCGAATACTCCTCTTATGGCATGAGTGTGAGGGTCGATAAACCCAGGAGATACAATAAAGCCCTCAGCATCTATGAATTTAGTCGCGTCATATGATTTCAAGTCACCAATATGAACAATACGATCACCTTTAATACCGATATCAGCTTCGTACCAAGGATTTCCAGAGCCGTCAACAATCTTTCCATTTCCTATAACAATGTCATAGTTATTATCTGAATAAATGCAATTTACAGTTAAAGTAAAAGACGTAAAAAATATTAAACAGATATTTTTATAATTTATAGGTGCCTTCATTCCATATCTGCTAGTTGAGCCTGAATCGCAACAACTCCTTTCTTGTTTGCACTTATAATTGTTTCCATTGCAGGAGCTTCTTTACTTATATCTCCTAATTCATAAAGAGCAACATGAATAACGTCATGGTGATCAACCTTCTGCATGTCTTTTAACCACCTCCTTATGTTAGGAAAAGGCTCAAAATCATAAATATTAGTAAATACACTCTGTAATTGGCCTATTTCTACATAAGCAGCCATATCCGCTATCGTTAAAGTTTCCCCTACAAGATAACGTGACTTAGAAAGCCATCCATCTTCAATAGCTCTAAATGCTTTTTCTATATTTGCCTGTGACATTTTGAGGAAATCTTCTGGAAAACTTAAATCTTTCCTAACTTTAGGCGCAACTAAACCGATCGAAGCCTCTCTTACGTTCCTGTGATGTAAATGCAAATACGAATCCACTTTAGCTCTTTCTTCAAGATTACTAGGGTATAAATCAGTCCATTCGTATTTATTACACAAATAACACATGATTGCGTGCGATTCCGATAAAACAAAACCTGTCTCTTTGTCTTCCAGACTAGGTATGGTTCCTGTTGGGAATTTAGCTAAGTAGTCAGGATGGCGACTCCCTTTCTCAGAAGAAGAGCCAGGGTTAACGAGAGATAACTCAAAATCTATTTGCTTAAATAGCATTAACCATAAGACAGCTCTAACTGGTTGAGAAAAAGGGACACCGTAAATTATTATTGAACTAGACAATCTTTACTCCTTAAATATTCTAAAAATCTTTGAATCTAAACTGAATTAGAGACAGTGGCTAATAACACAAAGGAGTTAGCAAACATAAGTTCTTCAGCCGGTTCAGGAAATGAAGAAAATTTCACTATTACAACTCCGGTATTCCTATTTATATGGATAGTCTGGCCATAAATACCAATACACATCATTTCTTCCGGATTAGCTACCCACATATAATTTTTGTAATGACCTCCTGGAAGCATCTCTCCGTGATCTGATCTTGCAAAACGCTCTTTATAACCATCGTCTCCTTTCCTTGTTGAATCAATCCACTCTTTGGATACTATTTGTTCACCTTCATGGGCTCCATCATTCAATATCATTTGACCAAATCTTGCTAAATCCCTTGCGCAAGCATTCATTCCAGCCCCCGCAAAAGGAAGACCTTCTTTATCAACAACTATTACTGCATCTTGTTCGGTTTTTAATTTTTGCCAAATATACTTCTCTAATAAATCTTTAAGGTTTTCATTGGTCGCTCGTTCTACAACCATTGCAATGACATTCGTTAATACAGAGCGATAGTGATAACCTCCAACCTCCTCTTGTTCCTTATCTTTTAAAGACATAGCGAAATCTAGGAGTGAAGAAGGAGAGTTCTCATCAACTAAATCAGGTCGCCATCCAACCACCGCGGATTCTTTCCAAAAATCACATAAAGGATCATCATAATCTTCTTCAAACTTAACAGCAGAAGTCATATCTAATGCGCTTTGAATGGTTGTGTCAGAAAAACTACCTTCGCTAAGTTCAGGAACATATTTAGTAACCTTTTCCGTAATGTCAAAAATGCCCTTATCAGCCAGAACTCCAACTAGCATGCCAACAAATGACTTAGTAATAGAATTCATTAAATGAAAACTATCCAGCTTCATCCCATTGAAATACTCTTCAAATAAGATTTCTCCATCTTTTAATACTAAAAAAGCATCCGTATGGGTGGAAGTCAGCATTTCTTGAAACGTTTGGTTTTGTCCTTCCATGTCTTGGATTTGAATAGAGTCCAAAGATTTAAGGTTCTGTGATAATCTTGAAGGTTCTTGAGAGTTTCTTTTTATTCTTTCGCTTTCAAATAAAGATTCAACCTTTTGAAAACTTTCCTTGTTATTAGGTGATTCAAGCCAATTTTCTGTATTAATTTTACCCATAATCTCTTATCTTTAACTTTAGTGTATTGTAGAGTTAACTTATGAGAAAGCTTTTAAGAATATTTTGTGCGTTAAGTTTTATAAACTTACTAAGTTTAACTCCTGTAGGCGCTTCTGAAGTTCCAATTATCCAACCTGGAGCTCCTGGAAGCACTCCTGTAGAAGTGGATGCTGAAACTGCAATCGATATTGCGAACACTTCGCATACTGCTGCCGATGTAGAGTTTATGCAAGGCATGATAATTCATCATCACCAAGCTCTAATCATGTCTAGACTTGCAGCCCCAAGTACCAATAATCAAGAAATTCTTGATCTCGCGGGAAGGATAGACGTTTCTCAAGAAGATGAAATTAGTTTTATGCAGGACTGGTTAAAAGAAAGAGAAGAAAAAGCTCCAAACCCAGGGGCAGGACATAACAACCATGCTCATCACAAAATGATAGGAATGGCTTCTCCAGAAGAGATGGATCAACTTGCTAAATCAAAAAGTACTGACTTTGACAGGCTTTTCTTACAATTAATGATTTCTCATCATGACGGCGCATTAGAAATGGTTGAAGATCTCAAAGAACAACCTGGATCTGCTTATGACCCTGTTTTAAATGAATTTATCTCTGATATTGTCAATGATCAATCTGTAGAGATAGAAAGAATGAATTCTTTACTAGTTAGTCTTTCAAACGACCCTCGGGCAGGCTTGGCTGCTGGACTTTATGACGCGGAAGAAGCAATTCTAAATTTAGAGTTAGTTGAAGCGCAACGAAAACCTATAGGATTCTATGACCCAAATAATCCAGCGGGTGGTGGTGTCAAGAAGCTAAAGAAAAGCGAAGAGTCTAATGAGGATGACGCTGAAGATAAAGTTAAGACAATTGAAGGTGATGCTAAGAATAGACTTTACCCTATGCTCAGTTTTTCCAATACTGATATGGCTTTTCGTGATGATATCTTAGTAGCTGGAAGCTATCACGGTTTTAATATATACAGAATAAATGAAAAAGGTTTGCCTAGATTAATCTCTTCAGTTATTTGCCCTGGCGGACAAGGTGATGTCTCAATTGTGGGTGAACTACTTATTTATTCAGTTGAACAAACTAGAGGTAGAGTTGATTGCGGATTGCAAGGTGTAATCTCCGACGCTAGTCCAGATCGTTTTAGAGGAATAAGGATATTTGATATTTCTGATTTGAATAAACCAAAGCAAGTGGGTGCTGTTCAATCTTGTCGGGGTTCTCACACTCATTCGGTAGTCTCAGGACCTGATCAAGACGGAAAAATTATAGTTTATAACTCAGGGACTGGAGGTATTCGCGAGGAAGAAGAACTTGAAGGGTGTATTGAAGACATAGCTGGCGATGACCGCACAGCCCTATTCCGTATCGACGTAATTGAAATACCTGTAGATAATCCTTCTCAATCAAGAATTATAAATAGCCCAGCAGTATTTTCTGATCCAGAAACAGGTACTTTAGCAGGCCTCTGGCGAGGAGGGGATCACGGAGAAGATACACAAGAAACCAGTATTACTGATCAGTGTCACGATATAACAGTTTTCCCTTCAGCTAATGTCGCAGCGGGTGCTTGCTCAGGTAACGGTATTCTTTTTGATATAAGTAACCCTTTTGAGCCGACTAGAATTGATTCAGTATCTGATACAGGATTTGCTTACTGGCACTCTGCTACTTTCAATAATGAAGGTACTAAGATTCTCTTCACAGACGAATGGGGCGGCGGAGGCAGAGCAAGATGTAGAGCATGGGATCCTTTGAATTGGGGTGCTGATGCTATTTACGATGTTGTTGACCAGAAACTAGAATTTAGAAGTCATTACAAAATGCCTGCTCCCCAACTAGAAACTGAGAATTGCGTTGCGCACAATGGGTCTATTATTCCTGTGCCTGGTAGAGATATTTTTGTTCAAGCTTGGTATCAAGGAGGAATATCAATAATAGACTTTACCGATTCATCCAACCCTATAGAGATTGCCTATTTTGATAGAGGACCGATTAAAGAAAAAGAATTGATAACTGGTGGGTACTGGTCAGTATATTATTACGAGGGATCAATATACGGTACTGAGATAACTCGCGGCTTAGATACTTTTAAACTTATACCAAGTGAGTACCTAACAAAAAATGAGATAACAGCTGCAAAATTAGCTTATCCTTCGATTGGTTCTCGTCGACTATTTAATCCTCAACAACAAATACCTATGACGTGGCCCTCAGAACCTGAAGTTGCACTTGCTTACTTGGATCAATTGAGCAGAGATAAAATATTAGAAGATAAAACAATTGAAAATATCATCAAAATCTTAGACCGTGTTGATTCAGCGATGAAAAGAGGTGGCAATAATCGTCTTTCTAGGCAAATAGAGAAAATTGAGTTGAATATGGATGATCCCAAATTTAATGGAACAACGAAAAACAGAATTCAAAAATTGAATTCAACTTTAAAAGATATAGCTCAGAAACTTAAAAGGTAATTAATTAGAATTTCTTTACTTAGGGTTCCAACTTACAAGAAACATACTTTCATTTCTTCTTAAATTAGCCTTTGTAAATGGTGGATCAAAAGTAGCTTTAATAGAAGGGCCAATAATTTGGATATTATTATTATCTAATTCTTTCTTAAGAATTTCTGCATGCTTGTTAAAGTTTCTTGTATTTGACTTTCCAGAAAACCTAATAACTCCATAATATCCAGCATCAATTGAAAAGATTTCAACATTATCATTAGTAGGAAAAGGAGCATTATTTTTATCAAATCTAGATGGGAGATAAAATTGCATAATCACGCCCTTACCAGAATTTAATTCAGTTACAGGACTGGTCATAGCAATCTTCTCTGAATCCTCGTTGGCCCCATTGATATAATCAAAGAGCCTTTTGAACCTCCTAATTGGACCTCCTGACCTAGTTTGTACTACCTGCCTTTCATCATAGTACCTAACTTCAATATTGTCAGATTGATAAACTATTTCATAGCTTGGTTCTTCGTATGCCGTAACTGATGTTGATAAAAGTAATAAAGCTAAAGTTAAAAAAGAATTAATTCTGTTCATGTTATATTTTATAGCTAACAAATCTTTTTAAATCAACCAGTTATCAATAAATTAACTTCTACATCTTTTTCTTAAAGTACTTGGAGTTTTCTAAATAAGCTTCCCAAGCTATTCTCTGTAAAAAGGCCCTATCTTCATCCGATATTCTATCTAAATAATTATATAAGAGCCCTTCAGGAGATTTATTAGTTATTACAGCAAAGACCGTGCAAGCTGCCAAGTAGGTTCCTAGTAATCCAGGGTGTGTTCCATCTGGATGGTGTAGTTTGATTTCTGGATTTTTTTGATACGCAATCTCATACGCCAAGCCTACTGGTATGACTAAAGAGTCGCTTTTCTTTCCAGCCTCATAATAAGTCTTTTTTATTTTTTCTATTAAATCTGGTTCATACCTTCTGTAGTTCTTAAGATATGCATGAGTCATATATAAGGCTGTTTTGATTCCTAATTTTTGAGCTTTTTCACTATATTCAGATGCGGTTTCAGCAAATTTAGCTCTCGACTTCTTGCTTATTACCTCATAGCTTCCACCTTGCATAATTAACAAGTCTATCTGCTCGTCTAATTGCAGATTCTTATAATTAAGTAAGTGGTCTATATTGTGATTGCGTAGTTTTGAACCACCAATGGTTGCAGACTTAGTGACAATTTCTTCATCTTCATAATATTCGATTAATAAGCTTTCAGTATGGTTATGAAGACTGTCGTTGAAATAAAAGTAGCTGTTACCTACAAAAAGTATTCTCTTTATATCGTCTGAAATTACAACATTAGAAAAGAAAATTAGAATGAAAATAAATTTGAATGGCGTTCTCAGGTTTATCATATTTTTACACTATAAGCTTAAAGGTACATTTCTCTCAAAATATTTATTTTGAATTGCCTAATTTCTTGTTATTTGAGTATCCTTTAAAAGCGATATAAGTTTGTATTAGATTAGCTATTACAAAAGCGTACAAATCAACAAAAATAAAGACTGTTGCGCCAGCAAATCTGCTGATACCGGTTAATACGTATCCGTTTAATCTTGTTTCATGCTCTACAGAGCTTACTAAATAAAGACTTAATATACTTAGAACCAAAATAACCCATTGCCCGTATTGAAGAAAATTATCTATCATATTTTTTACCCCTTAATTATGTAAGTATTGTTTTAATTATTTGGATTATAAGCTGCTCGAGTTACGGAGTAAGCCCAATAAAAGAAAAGGAACTGTAACGGGAGACGAAAATAGAGTATTGCAACCGGGATATCTGGAAATGCTTCTGGTGTAAGCGCCATGTAAATATTTGCTGGGTATACAGCAACCAAAAGAGCCGCAAGCCCCCATCCTGCTATGATGCGTAATCTAGGAATTAAAACACAGATACCGCCAAGTATTTCGAAGAATCCGCTGACATATACTGCCTCTGCATGCATTGGAAACGCTGGAGGCATAATAGACAAATAAAAATCAGGATTAATGAAATGATCTACACCTACATTAATAAAGAATACAGCAAGTCCAAATAAAACTAATTTCTTCCACCAGCCATAAGGCAGTTGAAGCACAGCTGAGAATTTTGATAAATAATTCATCTTTTAGAAATCTACCCTATGAAATCAGGGTCCCAGCCGTCAGGTTTAAAGGCTACTATCTTTAGATTCGAACAATGCATTTTTAAGGCGGGTCTAAATTCCCAACTCTTTAATAATGCACCAAAGTAAGTCTCATCTTCATAGATAGTTAATAAATCAGTTGTTTGATCCCATGGAAAGAAATGCATGGTTGCAGAAAAAGCCTGTTGGTAACGAGTCTGTTTAGCTACAAAGCTTGCTTTTAATGGGTTTTGTTTGGGTGTAATGCAAGCCCCTTGGGGAGTACACAGATCAATATCTGCCGTAACATGTTCTGCAATACTTTCAGGGCGCTTTATTTTTAAAGAAATAACTTTATTGCCTTGAAGAGACCCTTCGAACGCTGCCGTTTCTTCATCAGGGTATTCAAAACTTAGATCAGCTAAGCCAGGATGTTTTGGAAAACCCCATATTTCACGACCTCCTGCAATGGCCGCTATAGCACCAAGATCATAACCACCTTTGGCAGGTCCACATAGAACTCGATGACACCAAGTAAGGGTATCAGGCGCATCTACGTTATAGGAATATTCATTCTCGTATGGAAGGTCAAGTTTCGAAGATTTAGGTGTGACAGGAAAGGAGTACCAGATCTCAATATATGGATTAACATTATCTATAGGCCCGCAATCTGTATCTATAAAATTATTGCACCACAATTGTACGGGCACTTTACCCCCAACTGTTACGGGATGGTGATCTTCGTGCTCAAACTCTTTAAGCACCTCAGATAATGAGGCTTCTCCATAAATTACTATATTGTTGCTTGTTAAACGAAGCGGAATGCGATTTATATGGTTATCAGAAGCTAGGTATGAATCGGTTTGAACCCATTGATCAAACCATTTATCTGATAGTTTCTTTTCTTTATTACTCATGTCTTAAACTATTTTATATCTGATAAGAATCCTTCTTTTAACTTCTTTGGTTCTTCATACTCAAAAGGAAGTGTATCTGGAGCGACTCTAACAGGTGTAGTTAATTTTAAGTCTAATCCAAAAGGTGTTTCATAAGTCATCTCAACAAAATAAGCTTTCCAACCCACAGCGGGTTTTGATGGCAGTGCGATGTACAGGCTATCCTCATTTTGTCTTAAAACCTTAGGAAGCCAACTATTTCCAATAACTTCCTTCCTAAAATCTCTAGTTTTCTTATTTGTAGCAGTCCACATGATCACTTCTTTAACTGCATCTTCTGATAGAACCTCAATACTTCCATCTTCTTTCAACTCCCAAGAAAATTCGGGTCTTGGCACTTTATTTAAGATGCTTGCATAGAAAGCTAATATAGTTTCTAAAGCGTCAGTTCCTTCCGAGACATTATGATCTGCATTAGGTACATACCTAAGATATTTTTCTCCAGGTAGTTCATCAAAATAAAACTGGGAAGAAGTTGGAATAAAAAACTGATCACCAGCGGCATTGACTAACAACTTTGGCATTTCAAACCTTTCTTTTTCACTAAATGGATCTATTAATTTGAATAAAGATTTCATTTCTTTGGTGCCCCACCAATCCATAATCTCCATATCAACATAATCTTGAATTGCTGGTGCCCAAAAACCATAAACACTCCAATGATGCTCAAAAGAAGGTTCAACATTCAGAACGTCTATGACAACGGGAATTATGGCTTCAACTCTGTTATCTACACCGCCAGTAGTCCATGTAGTCCAGCCTCTTTTAGATGCACCTGAGACGACGAATTTTTCTATTTCTATTCCATCCTCTCTTTCATTGATAATTGATTGTATGGCATCCATTGCAGCAACTGCACTCTTAGTCATAGCCATCCTCAAAGGCCACTTATCTTCGCCCGTAGTTAAATATTTATCCCAGGTATATGCAATTATTGCATCTTCCCAACGAGGTTTGTTTTCTCCAACGAAAGTTAATGGCTGATTAGGAACCATTCCTAAGCTAGCAACAACAGAATTAGTTGCTTTGGCATATTCGATGCTTAACTGATCTGGTCCAGAAGGTACTTTCCCATCATTGTCCCCTGCTCCAATGACTAACATACCTGTCTTGTGCTTTATAACGTCTGGACTAACAATGGTTAGCCAATGCTTCCATTCAGTTCTATTGATCTCACTTTTAGTTAGGTAGCTTTGAGAAGTTAAATCTACTATATAGGCCTTATATCCTTCTCCATAAACGGTTTTGATTAAATTGTATTCGTAAGACTCGTCAATTGAATGAACATAGTCATCCAAGGCAGTCTGATCAAATTCTAAACGAGGATCAGCATATAAAAAATTTGTAAAACATATAATAAAAAATAATAATTTCTTCACCTCTGCCTCCTCCGTGTTGAACTGCAAAATGGAATGATTTCTAAATCTGTCTTATTCACTGGATACTTTATCTATAACTCTTACTAATGCTTCAGCTATTTCAGTCGGCACTTCTTCTTGAAGGAAATGACCCGCTGAGGTTTCTGTAACAGGAGCATTAGGAAAGTTATTTATCATCATGGGTAACGTTTTGGCTAGTATAGGGTCTTTCATGCCCCAAACAATTTCAACAGGTATGTCCAGTTCTTTTACATAATTCTCAATCATTTTTAAAGCAGGAGTACTAGGGTGGTCCGGTCCATCCGTTACCATACGCATTAAAGCTAATGGAGCTTTGACATTACCACTCTCATATACAGGTCTGCCATAAATCTCAACGACGTCTTCCGACCAAGAACTAGGATCTCCTTGGACCCCTCCTAAACGTTCAAAAATAGAGAAAACAACTTCTAAAATGAATTCACCCACCACAGGAGTCTTCACAAGAGCATGGGCTGGAGAAAGATCAGTGCTTATACTTGGAGCATTGAATCCTGTGTTTAAAATAACAGCCCCTTTCAACACATCAGGAGAAAGAGCCAAGGCACCCATTCCAATAGGACCTCCCCAATCTTGTCCTGCGTAAATAGCTTGAGAAATTTGTAATTGTTTTAAAACTTTATTTATCCAACGAATATGATTATCAAGGGTGTGCTGACTAGCAGGAACTTTAGAAGAGAATCCTAACCCAATGCTTGTAGGCATTATTACTCTAACTTTATCCAAGGGTAAATTATCAACCACCTTTCTATATAGAAATCCAGAAGTGGGATTGCCATGCATTAAAAACACCGGTAAGCCTTGTCCAACATCAAGTACATGGATTTTTATGCCAGGTTCTACTTCTACGAAATAACTCTTATAGTCAGGGTTAATCATATTTGAAGCGTAATCAGGCAGAGGAAATGCTTCAAAATCTCCAATATCTAGACTTACTACTCCTTCGCCTTCAGGAGTAAATATTTCTCCATCACGAGTTATGAAAATTACAAAAACAAAGCAAATGACAGCGACAATAGAAATAGCTTTTAGAAATTTATTCATTTTTTATACAGTTTACCTTGCATCAATTTGCATATTCAAAAATTTTGAATGGGCTTTATCAAAATCCTTACATGCTTCGTCATGCGATTGACCAATTATCCCACCCCTGACGGTTGCAGGTTCTACAGTTCGATAAAAGTCTCTCCAGCTCTCAGGTAATCTTACAGAATCAGGAGGAGCTAACCAAAGCCTGTATAGGCAACGTTTTTGTAAATCATTTTCAAAGTCTTCGTATCCTGTCCTTGAATGAAACATGGTGTAATTATTAATTATTTGCATGTCTCCAGGTTCAAGATACATTGTGTACATTAATTCAGGACGATTAAGAATTTCATCCAAAAAATCCATTGTTTCTTTTTGTGCTTGCGATAACTTTGGAACCCCTTCAATATTTTGTGCTGACTGAACTCTGTTTCTATTCCAATTGCAAAATAAGTTTCCGCTCTCTTCTTCAAATAATGGAAGGCTATAAAAAGGCTTCTCATCTGGAGCTTGTTCTTCTTGGCGACTGAAATAAAAATGTTGATACGCTATTTCAGCTAAGTCTGGACGTTCTTTAGTTAGATAATTATGAGCTGTTACGCCACTAGATATCATGCTTTGACCACCTGATTTAGCTTTGTTGTAGCAGGTTAGGATCGTTAAATCAGCTACATCAACGTGAAAATCAAGCTCAGCATTAGATGAATAACCTCGTCCGTTTGCTGCACGATAATCGGTTCCTGCATCGCGGACAGCGGAAATGTATTGCGAAGCCAACCCTTGGGGTCTAGCCACCCCTGATTTAAGCCCAACAGCCCAACTCAGAAGTCTGAATTCTTCGTGATTAAGGTCTTCGCGAGGCAAGCCTCTTACTATTGAAAGACCTTTTCGATGGTGAGCTTCTTGAAGGGCTCTCTCTATAATTTCCCAGCTTGAACCAAAATCAAATTCATTAGGCGAGTAACTAAATAAATCTCTATCCTCTTCAAACACAGATTTTATTGAAGCGATAAGTTGATTTCTGTCAGATTCATCTATCTCAAAACACCAATCATCGGTAGATTTTAGATCTTTTATTTCCCAAGCAGAGGGCGCCTCAAAGATATTCAATTCAAAACCTTCTTATTCCATCTTAAGTATCAGCTGGGTACTGGCATATTCTCTTGGTTCGAGTTTCGATACCGTCTACAAAAGTAAAAATCATTTCTTCGCCTTCCATCTTACGAGTAACTAAATCAAATAATCTAAATAATCTAAATGTCATCGTACCTTTATCAAAACGTATAGCAGTAGCAAAGTTATTACACACAAGGCCAACATCTCTTGCACCATTTTTTAAAGTTCCATCTACACGAAAATCATGAATAGTGCCGTAAGCTGTTACCACAACGCGATTTCCACATTGTTCTATTCGTTCTAAATGGCCAACACGTCCTGATATTCCATGCCATAACCCTCTCATATCAACTACCCCTTCGGATAACGGCTCTGTACAGCTAGCAAGAATAGGCATAGGCGTTTTAGAAAAACCACAACCAGGAGTATAAGCCTTAGGAATATCATCAGCTGACTTTCCGGAACCATCGAGTTGAGGTAAATCACAATAGTTAACATTATTACCATTTTTAAGAAAAATTGAAGGGTCTGTGGTATCTAAAGGCCTCGGGGTTACAAACGCATACAAGGCAAGACAAACTATTAGAAAAAGTAGCAGACCAAAAAAAGACTTAACTACACTTAATATCACAATGGATCTCCACCAAGCACTGCAGGTGTCTCACAGTAAGTGGTCAGAATATATTGCTGATGTTCTTGTATTCTCTTGGTAAGAACGTCAGCTATCTCAGGAATTTTTGAATTCATTTCAAAAAATCCAAGCATACCTTGATTTTGTTGAGTTTTAGGCATTATCTCTAAAGGAACGGGAAGGATCGTCATGCTCATAGTGGCCCAATAAATATCTACAGCGGTTAGCGAATCACCTACTAGGTAACGAGAGCCATTCTTTTCTTGGGCTGCAAGACGACTATCAATCAAGGCGATAACTTCTGCTATTTTTCCTGGGGCGGCAGAACTTGCCTCTTCACTATATCCATATTTTTGTCCCAAAGGGCTATCTATCAATATCCTCATATTCCACGTAAGACCATCTTCACCCAAGACAACGGCACAAAGACCAAACATCTCTACTCGATGTTCAAAATTATCTGGAATCAGTTTTAGACTATCCTCTGTCCCAATTCTTTCAGCCAA
>Ga0207992_1000840_pt1 | contig 14729 bp, 11 predicted proteins | sample ETN02SmetaG_FD_185788 | JGI IMG/M metagenome (GOLD analysis project Ga0207992, IMG submission 185788) | Marine microbial and viral communities from oxygen minimum zone, Eastern Pacific Ocean - ETNP2014F10-02SV255 (SPAdes) (version 2) | ecosystem: Environmental > Aquatic > Marine > Oceanic ...
GAGGGTGGGCAAGTACCTTATGATTTCTATAAGTTGTTTGGATGGGCTCTGCGAACCTAGGCTTATAGTCTTTAAGGTCTTTGGCATTAATATATCCACCATTTTGCTTCATAGCTTTAACAATCTTTTTTGCAATAGAGCCAGTGTAAAAAGCTTCTTCACCATTTCTAGCTATTTCACGAAATGTCCAAGCTAAATAAGGTCGTTTCATTAAAAAATGTTCTTTTGCTGGGCTGCCGTCTTGATAATAGATATTTTTAGATTCTTTATCGAGATTTATCTGATCAGCACTTCCAATTGCTTGATTGAGATCATAGCTAACAAGTATTCCTTTTGAAGCTTGTTTAATAACAGGTTGTAAGATCTTCTTTAACGGCAACTTGCCATAGCGATCATGTGTTTGCAATAAACCAGCTACAGTCCCCGGAACTCCAGAAGCCTTATAGCCATATCTCCTTTGATCATAATTGTCCTTTAAAAATAGGAAGTCATTATTAGAAAGATTTTTAGGTGCAGCGCTTCTAAAATCTACTGCTATAGTTTTTTGCTCATCGCTCAAATAAACCAGCATAAAGCCTCCACCCCCTAGATTACCTGCTCTAGGAAGTGTGGTTGCTAAAGAGAATCCTACCGCAACTGCTGCATCAACAGCATTGCCGCCCATGTTTAAAATTTCTACTCCAATATCTGAAGAAGCTTGATTTTGAGAAACAACCATTCCAGAACTTCCAATTGTTGGGTGGAAGGGTGATGGATAATCAATATAGCTAACTTGTGCCCATGAATTTAAGGACAAAAATAGAAGCGAGAAAAAAGTATTTTTATGGATCATAAATTCTAAAATATCATTGGAGCTAAATAGAAGGCAAATAGAGTCACCAAAAAGACTCCAATAATATTCAATGCAAATCCTGCTTTCATCATATCTGGGATAGTTAATTTACCCGAGCCAAATACAATCGCATTAGGCGGTGTCGCCACTGGAAGCATGAATGCGCAACTCGCAGCTAAAACAACAGGGATTGTTAAAGCAACCGGTGCTATACCCAGAGCCACAGCAACGGCTCCAACCACTGGTAAAAATGTTGAGGTTGTAGCAACATTCGAAGTAATTTCTGTTAAGAAAATGATTAAAGTTGCTACTGAAAGTATCAATACAATTGGAGGGACATTTCCTAGAATAGTTAACCCTTGCCCAATCCAGCTTCCAAGACCTGAAGAACCAATTGATGCAGCTAAAGATAATCCTCCGCCGAATAAGACAAGCAAGCCCCATGGTAGTTTATTGGCTTGTTCCCAAGTAAGTAAATCTGTTTTATTGTTTTCAGAGGGAATAAAGAAAAAACTTAATGCTGCAAATATGGCAATTCCTGCATCAGTAAGACCTGATAAAGGAATATAATTATCAAGCAGGGTTCTAAACATCCATGCGGTAGCAGCTAATGAAAAAATAATTAAAACTTTTTTTTCATCCCTACCTAGAGGGCCTAAATCAGTTAGCATATTTTGAAGTTGTAATTTTGTTTCAATGCTTGCTACAAAATTAACGGGATATACAATTTTAGTAATTGCATACCAGGATGCTCCAAGCATAAGAATAGCTAAAGGCACTCCTAATTTCATCCAATCTACAAAAGAAATTTCAATTCCATAAGTTTCCTGTATAAAACCTACAAATATTATATTGGGAGCCGTTCCAACCAACGTAGACATTCCTCCAATTGAAGCGGCATAGGCAATACCAAGCAAGAGCGAGGTCTCAAAGTTCTTTCGTTCCTTTGCTGAGAAATTTGGAATAGTTTCTGCAACACTTGCACATACAGCCAACCCAATTGGTAATAGCATCAAAGTGGTCGATGTATTCATGACCCACATACTTATAGAGGCTGAAACAAGCATAAAACCGCCAACTAATTTAGCTCCACTGTTTCCAATAGCTATTAACATTCTTAATGCCAGTCGTTTATGCAATCCAGAGGTTTCAATTCCTAAAGCTAAAATAAAACCACCCATAAATAAGTAAATATTTGGATTCGCATAGGGTAGAGCAGCAGTCTTAAAATTAGCTACATGCAGTATTGGGAACAAGGCCAATGGAAGCAAGGCAGTAACTGCAACTGGAACAGCTTCAGTTGCCCACCAGATTGCCATCAAAAGAGTAACTGCAGCAACAGCCAAGCCTATTGGAGAAAGAGATTCTGGATTAGGCATCAAGAGTACAAAAAAGAAGGCTGCTAAACCGATCCAAAAACCCCTTTTTTTATAAGCCTGCATTATTTCAATCTCGCATAAAACATTTCAGCAGCATAAGGAACCATTTGTTCAGTGTTGCTATGACCTTTTGTAGTTGGAACTTCAACCATTCCCCATTTAAAAAATTGATCAACTTCTTTAGATTTGTTTATTGCTGATTTAAAGAAGTTTCTTCCTCGTTCTAGCCGATGTTTACCCTGGAGATTAATAGTATCCCAATTATCTTTCACGTAAGGGGAGTTTGGCTTAGTCGAGGTATCAGCTCTCCCAAGCATCAAAAGAAAATGTCTGCTGAATGCTTTTTTAAGTTGATTATCATTAATACCAGAATTTTTTAACCCAAAAGGCCACTCTTGATCAGTCATCGATAAATACCAACCTAAATTTGCTGCAATTGCCAGTGTATGACTTGCCTCAGGGTGATGAAGAACATATCGATGCACAAAATGAGCTCCTGCTCCGTGTCCATAAATACCCCAATTATCTGACTTTAGTTTAAACCTTTTCAAAGCCCTATTAGCTAAGGGCTCAATAGCGCTAAATGCATTAAGACTCTTATCAATTGGCTCTAATGAGGTAGTTTTTAAATTACCATAATTAAAACCCCATACTTGAGGGAAGTTCTGCTCACTAAATTCAGGCACTAATACAAGCAGGTTTAAATCTTTTGCTGAATCACTCCACTGATCTCGGTACTCTTCCGCATTTCTCTTGCGACCATGCATTACTACAACAAGGCGAGTTGATTTATTAATTTTATTTGGTTTTGTAACAAAGACTGATAATTTTGCGCCATCCCAATTCTCAAACTGATATTGGTCATCGGTAAAGGCAAATGGAATCATTGTGAGCAAACACAAAATTAGAAAAGCATGTAATTTAAATTTCATCATAAAAAAAGGGAGCCTAAGCTCCCTTGAATTTTAACTTAATTCTTAGAATGAAACTCTTAAATCAAGATAATAGTTTCTTCCATAATCTTGGTGAGCATCTGCATAGTAGCCGTAATATCTATCAGCGGTAGGCGCCCTTTCATCTTCAAGATTCTTTACAGCAAATCTAACCCTTGCTTTTTGACCACTTAATGTAAAGTCATATGACAGCGTTAGATCCATAGTTGTCATAACAGGGACAGTATATGGAACACCATTTTTTAGGCCCAATGAAGTTTGGACAAAAGAACCCTTTTTAAGTCCAACCAAGCTAGCGCCATATGGGCCTTTATCCCAAGAGAGTCTAAGAGTGTGCTTGTTATCATAAGCACCATCTTTTCCAAGAAGATCACCAAAGCCTTTAAGCGGAATTGATTCTGGAATTGTTCCATTATCTTTCGCTGCTTGAAGCTCTGCAAATTGACCGCTTGCCTTTTGCTCGAACTTATCAAGAAATGTTCCAATGTATCTGACATCAAAATCACCATAGGCAGTTTCAAAGTCATAATAGATACCTACATCTGTTCCTTCAATAGTTCTTAAAGCCATATTAGTGTAATCATTTTGGATATACTTAATGTCACCAAACGGACATACACCAGCTGCTGCAAAGCCTGGAGCGTCACCAGCATCAGGCGCCTCTCTGACAACCAAAGGATCGCCAGCAAAAGTATCACAATTACTTGTTCCATTAGCAAATCTTAAAAGCATGTCATTAACAGTTTGGTTTTCACGACCAAATAGACCAATTGTCTTATCTTTCTCAATGGTCCATGTATCAATAGTAATGATTAAGTTATCAGTTGGGGTTAACACAACACCAAAAGATGTATTGTCTGATTCCTCAGCTTCAAGACCTGACGCACCTGTTGCCATTCTTTGTATAGTGTATCTAGAGTCTGAATCAATAACATTCTCGACGCTTTGAACTTCATTTACTCTAAATGCAGCTCTGTCGTATCTTGTTCCGGATCGCACGACAGTTTCTTCATTCATTTGAATTACATTCGGGGCTCTAAAAGCTGTTGATACCGAACCTCTAAGACTCATCCAGGAAGCAGCTTGCCAACCAATTGCAATCTTTCCAACTGTTGCATCACCAAAGTCAGAGAAATCTTCGTTTCTAACAGCAATCTGCATATCAATGGATTCCGCTAATGGGACTTGCATTTCAGCAAAGAAAGATGACACATCTCTTGAGCCTGAAACATCTGATGTAGGTGAGGAATTCAGAACATCTGCAACCAATGGGAATGTATCACCCTCATAGTCAGTGTAAGTAATAGTTCCATCTAGCCTTGGGTCTCTATCATCATCAATCGATTCTTCGCGATACTCAAAACCTAATAAAAGACCAACATCACCAGCAGGCAGTGACATAAACTCATTGTTAGACATTTTAAAATCAAACATGGTTAGTTCACTGGTTCCCTTTCTATAAACGTCAATCAATGTTCTCTCAATGTTAGAGTTAACACCTGCGCTAAAAGGATTATAAGCAGCTGGAGTTGGATCGTTTAATGCAGCTTTCAATAAATTGTTAGACATTCTATTTCTTGTCAGGTCTCTAGATTTTGCTATAGAGTCCACAAAAGCTGTTTCCCAGTCCCAAGCTCCATTAGAACCTCTAAAGCCTTGCAAAAATCTATATGTTTCTTTTTTTACATTAACTAGCCTTTGCCTTTCTTCATAACGATAATTATCCATATAAAGTTGCTTGCCTGCAAAGAGGGCAACTCCATTAACCATCATTTGGTTTAGATAATAGTTATCAGGTCCAACTCTATGTTTTGAAGATGAAAATGCATAAGATGCATGAGCAGTTCTGTCACTGTCTGAGTTATATACACCTAGTTCAGTGAATGACTCAATGCCATTTCCCATATCATGATTGATAAACATAACAACATTAGTTCTTTGAAGTTGTGACCTTACATCAGTTGGTCCCCAAAAATTTGATCTCAGTGCTCCATTACCGTCAGGTGCAATACATGTTCCGTAACCAGTATCAAATAGTGGATTTCCACGATTTGTACATTTTGAATCTCCCAATGGGAAGACCTCAAACTCTCCAGCTGAATCGGTCCACACCTTATCATTTGCTGTTCCAGCAAGACTCGTTGCGCTGCTAACCATATCAAACTGACCGTAAAGTGAGTTTGAGCTCAAGTTTCTGAATGAAGTGCTTGTTTTCCAAGGAGAATCATCATCAACAAAAGGTCTATGATCTCCCGCACCCCACCTTGGATCTTCCTGCGCATTAATATTTCCTCGATCATAGTAATCAAAAAATACACTAACGTTAGTGGCACCATCATTAAAAAATGATCCCCATTTAACAGTTAACTTGTTGTCTTCTGTTTCAAAGTGATCATAGGCACTAACTTTAGCTGTTACTGTGAAGCCTTCAAAATCTTTCTGTAAAACATTGTTAATAACGCCAGCTACAGCATCAGCACCATAAATAGCAGAAGCACCATCACGTAAAATTTCTAGCCTATCAATTCCTGTTACTGGAATTAAGTTTGAGTTAACGCTTGTTGTTGGAACATAGTCTCCACCAATAAGTTCGGTTTGATACCCTGGAGAATTAACCAACCTTCTTCCGTTGAGAAGGGTAAGAGTGTTACCAACACCCAGGTTTCTTAGGTTATAAGCTCCAACATCTCCACGCGATGCATTAACACCACCAGAAGCATCTTCTGCTTCATTAAAGTAGTTTAGACCCTGCTCAGCTATGTTCTCAAGAAGATCATCGCCTGAGTCAACTCCAATAGCTTCAATATCTTTGCTTGAAATAATTGATACGGGCAGAGCTCCAGTGATTTTGGCACCCTTTATTTGTGAGCCAACCACCACAACTTCTTCCACATCACTTAATTTTGTAGCGTCTTCTTGAGAAAAGACAGTTAGTGACAAAGGCAGTAAGAATAAACTCAAAGCATATTTAAGATTTGTTAATTTCATAATTTTCCTCAAAATAAAAATTTCACTGGTTTTATAGTAACATTGATGTGAATTTTTTATGATCTTTTGTCAATTTTATTGCTTAAAATTACTGCCTAATGTATAACTTATTGTTATAAATAGATAACATTAAATAAGTTTTAATTTTTATGATAAGTTCAAGGCATATAGAGGTTTTTTACCACGTATATAATGAAGGGTCTTTAACCCGAGCAGCTAAAGTTTTAAATGTTTCACAACCCCTTGTTAGCAAAACATTAGCCTATGCAGAGCATAAGCTAAAATTAAAATTATTCGTAAGACATGCTAGACGACTTTCTCCAACACCAGAGGCAGATATTCTGTTTAAGCATGCTGCTGAGGTTAATCAGCAAATCTATAAGTTCAATAACATTGCAGAAAACTTAGTCACTGATCCATTATCAACAATCAATATTGGATGCACGCCATCGCTTGGGTTGGGTTTGATGCCTAATTTATTAAATAATTACATGAAGCAGAATCCAGGAACTAAATTTAATATTGTAAATTTACAAAGTTTAGATCTTGAAGAGCAATTAAAGGAGCTTACTTTTGATTTGGTGATTTGTTTTAATCCCAATGATTCAGATCTTTTTAATAAGGTCACATTACATTCAGGATCTCTGGTTTTAATAGCGCCCAAAAAAAATTCACCAAAAGAAGGTATTTTTAATTTAAAGGATATTAAAAATCAGCCATTTATTAAGATTAAAAATTTGAAAACAGATTCTGCTCACAATAATCTTGATGAAGTCCTTCGACAAGAGGGCATAGGTGTTAATTGGATTGCTGAAACCGAGACCATACAGGTAGCAAAAGCTATGGTTGAAAAAGATTCTGGATACGCAATTATTGATGATTTTAGCGCTTCAATATATAGCGATAAAATTTCTGTCCACCAACTTAAACCAACAATTGGTTATAAAATTTGTATGATTAGTAACAAAGAGAAGCCATTGTCTGTGAGTGCACAATCTTTTATTAATTACCTTGCAAAAATTTCAGAGGATATAGACCAATTAATTGGAGATTAATTTCTATAATCTAGCGGCGGATCTCTGTCACCCAATAAAGGGTAATATTCAAAATTACCACCCACTCTTTCTTGGTATTCAGTTTTAGCAGAGTTAATAATTGTTGGATCTTTGAATAAGTCTTGAGCTGTATCAGCAAGAACTTGAGCAGCTAGCTTGGTTCCCTTCAACCCAATTGAAGTTCCGCCTGCTGCTACTCCTTGCCATGAGTGGCCCGCTGTTCCCGGAACCCAAGTAGCAGTTCTCAACCCTGCTTGCGGAACAACCCAGCTAACATCCCCAACATCTGTTGAACCATATGTATGACTAGACCTATATGGACTAATATTTTCTTGATCTCCAATTTTATTTCCTGGAGAAATCATAGTTTTATATATTTCTTCTGCGTATTCTTTTTCCTCTTTTGAATATTTAACTCCACCACGCATGACTAAATTTTTATGCATAATTTTTTGGAGAGTATGATTTGGAAGTTTTGAATAATTGCCATGCATGACTTCATATTGCATAGTTGTTTCAGTTCCCATGGCAGCCCCCTCAGCAGCTTTAACAACCCAATTAAAAATTTCTTTGACTTTTTCTCTCCTAGGATTTCTTACATAGTAATAAACTTCTGCAACATCTGGGATGACATTTGGGGCTAACCCTCCTTTTGTAATAACATAATGAATCCTAGATTCTTGAGGTATGTGCTCTCTCATCATGTTTACCATCATGTTCATTGCTTCAACACCATCCAATGCTGACCTTCCTTTATGTGGAGACCCAGCTGCATGAGCTGAAATGCCGCTAAATTTAAACTTAGCAGATTTATTGGAGTTGGAAGATTCTGCATTCGCACCATTAGAACTGCTGGGATGCCAATGCAAGACCGCATCCACATCATCAAATAATCCTTTCCTTACCATATAAACTTTTCCAGAACCTCCTTCTTCGGCAGGAGTTCCATAAAACCTAATAGTTCCTTTGGTTTTAGTTCTAACAAGCCATTCTTTTATTGCAACTGCTGCCCAAGCTGATGCAGCTCCAAATAAATGATGTCCACATGCATGACCAGCAATACTTCCTTCTTTAATCTCTTTAAAAGGGGAGGCGGTTTGCATTAATCCTGGTAAAGCATCATATTCACCTAAAATTCCTATCACCGGGCCTCCATTTGAGTATTCAGCAATAAATGCAGTTGGTATTTCCGCAACACCCGATTGAATTGAAAATCCATTTGCCATTAATTCTTGCTTTAAAAGATCTGCACTTTTATATTCTTGATACCCAACTTCCGCCCAATCCCAAATTTGCATTGCTGCATCTTCAAAAGTTTTTTGATGTTTGTTTATGCTCAGATTAAGACTTGAATCAGCTTCTATTTGCAAGCAGGTAATTAGCCCAATGACACAAGTTGTTTGTTTGAAAATTTTATTTTTTGTCCTACGCATTCCTCTTCCTCTGCTTGCTTAATTATTTTTTCTTCATCTGATGTTAATACTAATCTGTGGCCTTGTGAATCTTCACAATAAAAAATAGCTTTAAGTGGATTTAACTTTTCATATAGAGTGGTGCATCCAATCACTTTAGCTTCGCCTTTTTGAAGACCTGACATAGGAATAGGAATTTCAAGTTTTTCAGCTTGATTGGTTACATCCATTGATTGAAAATCCATTAAATAATCTTTGCTCCAAATAGCTAGAGCCTGTTTAGTCATCATCCCAGAGACACCAGTAATTAGACCTATTTCATCTTTATGTTCTCTGATTTTCATAAGCATTTGAGCTGTTGCATGCAGCATGTAATTATTCAAAGGACCTCCAGCAAAAGGCATTCCACCGGTTATTGTTTTATCAACATTATCAGGAACTTTTAATGATTTAGAAAATAGCTGGACTGCAACTGGAAAACAACTGTAAAGCTCAAATAAAGACGGGTTAATTTTATTTTTTTCAGCCGTTTCAAGCAAAAAATTAGCTGCTAATTGAAGGCCAACAGGATTCGTGATGTCAGGCCTTTGGATGACACCAATCATGTGGTTTGTTTCGCTTGAGATTAATGGGTAAACCCTTTGAGAATATGGAATGTTCAATTTATTAGCAATCTCCTCGCTGGTGAGGATTAAAGCTGAAGCTTGATTAACGTTCCAGCTTGAATTGTGCAGTTTATTATATGGGTATGCGATCCTTTGATTTTTAGTTGAGGGATTTTGAATTTCTTCTGAAGTGAAAATTCTTTGATTCCATGCATGAGGATTCTGCGCAGCAATTTCAGAAAACCTCTCATATAAATCACCAAGGAATTTCTCGTGTTCTTTTATGGTTCTTTTACTTTTGTGGCGCATAGCACTTTCTATGATGGCGTAGTAACCAACTGCCATCATCCCCAAAGCATCAAGCTCTTCGGGAACATACAAATCTTCCTTGGCCTTTACATAATGATCAGGATTTACTGTCAGCTGCATTTCTTCAAAATCTAACCCTTCTTTTAGGGCTTGAATTTTCTTGAATCGCGCTTCGCCACCGACAATAAGGCTTGCTCGTATGTCTCCATTGATAATTTTTTTGCAGGCAGAATTAATTAGGTTTTGTTGCAAGACTCCAATTTTTGTAACACTGGTTTTAGCTTTAGAGAACCCATGTTTTTCAGCAATCCATTTTCCAGGATCTCTATAGGCCCAATAACCTTTGGGGATTTGAATCTCATCAATTATATTTTTTATTTCTGGAGCTTGCGTGTCTTCAATGGCATTCAAGGTAGCTTTTTCCATTAAGATCAATGCTTCATCAAGCTCTTCAAATGAACCTTTTTGCTGTAGAGAGCCTATACCTACAAGGACGGGTCTATTTTTCATTAAATGTTAATTCAGATTACTCTGTTCTATCTCCAGCAATAGTAATTCTATGAAGAAGCCTTTCATAGCCATCATACCCACCCTCAGCCATATGCATGACTGTGCGGTTATCCCACATTATTAACATATCTGGTTGCCATTTATGTCGATATATATATTTTTCTTGTGCCATATGAACATATAACTCAAATAATAAAGCATCAGATTCTTCTTTGGTAAAACCTTCTATTTCAATTGTATACACTGGGTTTATAAAGAGTGTTTTTCGACCAGTTTCTTTATGATTTCTTACAAGAGGATGAGACATTGTTTTGTTTGCTTCGTCTGAAGTATGAATTTTCATAGTTCTTTTTTTACCTTCAGTTGCATATACACCATCTTTGGCATAAGGGAGCTTTGCGCTATGAAGGCAGCGTAAGTTTTTAATTTTTTCTTTTGTTTCAGAAGTTAAATCATCATAAGCATCCGCAGTATTCGCAAATAGAGTATCACCTCCAGTTGGTGGAATAATTTCAGAATAGAGCATAGTTGCTGAAGGAGGGGCGCTTTGAAAAGACCAATCTGAATGCCAAGCACCTCCAAAATGAGCAGCTTCCTCATCAGGTTTTCTGTGCAGTTTTACTATGTGAGGGTGCTCTTGCATAGGAATCAAGAAAGGCTCTTCTCCAAAAGGACCAAATTGTTGGCTGAAGTTTTCATACTCCTCAAGGTTTAATTTTTGATTTGGAAAAATTGCAACTCCATAATTTACCCATTGTTCTCTAATACCATTTATCTCTTTATCAGAAAGAGTTTTTGCAATATTTATATTTTGTATTTCTACCCCTAGGTTAGAGGAGGAGACTGGCAGCCTAAATTCCATTTATTTAATATATCAAATAATTCACTCTGCATATATTGGTGATATATAATTCCCATCATTTGGGGCTATAGCTCAGCTGGGAGAGCGCTTGCGTGGCACGCAAGAGGTCGGCGGTTCGATCCCGCCTAGCTCCACCATCGAATTGAGGACGCAAGAATGATCTAATATGCCTTAAATAGAAGGCTTTAAGCCTTAAATAATGATGTTGTTCTGCTGACACTTTTGTTGTTCTTTTTGAGGATAAGCAACTAAATAATCACTTCTGCAGTTAAGAATAAAAGTTAAATATGTATCTTTATTGCGTGATGCGAAATCACTACTCTGACTTATTCCACCGTTACCGACTGAGTTCAACAGTAGCAGAGTAGCCGTAGCAATGTTTTGATTTTCCACTATTTGTGCATGGCTAACGATCATTGGTTGCTCTACTGATTCGACTAAGTCCTTTCTTGCGCCGATAGATAGCTATTTTTCTCGAAGCATCAATGGATTGCGAAATTCTCTGCCAAAAACGTTTTTTCTCCGGATACCAACTGTTAGATTTATCCGGTAAAACGCCGTCCAGAACAACTTCCCAATCCGGCGATGATTCGTATCCACAACCGACCAGATCTGGTGTCATTGTGCCGTGGATTGCCTGCTGTTGGACGATGCGACCGAGATGTTTTCGCCAGACACCGACACTGGTCGGTCCAATAGGACGGACGCCACGCATTGCAACCTTTGACTTTTCAGACACTTGCGCGTGTTCATGGTACTCAGAAAATTTGTGTTGTTTCTCAAGCCATGGAAATTTTGCAGTGATTTGGCTTTGTGTGGCGTCAGGGTTATTTACGAAATCCTCGTACCGGATATTGAGAAAACGATCGTGGCCGAACAATGAGCGTGCACAGGCATGCAATTCACGCCAAAGCCTAATGTTCGAGTAGTACATATCCTCGCTCTTACCGTGCCGGCTAACGATGACATCACGCGGATCGCGCGTTACGTAAATGACATAGAGATTAGGATCGTCGATGACTCCTGGCATGTACAACGTATCTTTGGGTCGTTTCGTGATAACCACATCGTTGTTTTTTGCGGTTACGAGGTGAAAGCGAATCTCATGGTCATAATGCTTGTTTGTCCGAAAACAGGTGACCATCGCCTCGTGCAAGAGAGTAGTACCGGATCGCGGCGAGCAGGCAACAATGTGAATGTGCTTAAACAGACGTCAACTCCCAGAGGTATAGAAACCTAGCAAAATCATTCGACTGTAACAGAGTTGTCGTAGCAAGGTTTCTCATTTATTTTTAGAAAGTTGTTTTACAAATTTAATTATCATTTTAATTAGCCATTGCCGCTTCGTTATAGGCAGATATTAGTATTTGCCAATCGGCCAGTTGCCAATAAATATTATGTAATCGTTTTTCTTTCTCAAATGATCGCTTTAAACGCGCTATGTTTGAGTTTTTCCAATTACTGCCTTGTCTAATTTGGCATTTATCAAAATCAATTAACCAAACCTCGTTTTCTATATCGAGCATAATGTTGTGGATATTTAAATCGTGGAGATAAATCTGATGATGATGAAATTTGGCAATGGTTTGACCAATTTTTTTCCAAACATCAGCGGTTAAGCTGTTTGCTAGTAAAATATGATGTAAGTCCCTAGCGTTGGAAATTTTTTTTAAAATGATATCGGCTTGGTAATATAAGCCAGTCTTCTTCAACATCGCTGCGATCGGGGTTGGACAATTTAAATCCATATTTTTCATTTGCTGTAGCAGCTTAAATTCTCGCCATGCTCGTGATTTTTCAATACCTGTATACATATATTGATCACTTAGTACTTTTCCAATCAAGCCGCCGCGACGATAGTGCCGTAACACATATTCATTTTTGTCATGTTTAAAAAAGTAGGTGGTGCCACGGCCGGTTGCCTGTCCTGTTATGGCATTTTGTGTCTTCCAATATTGACCCGTAAACATTTTTGGGACAGGTACAGGGAAATGGCCTGAATCAAACAACATGATGTGGGACTTAACTGATTTTTGTTGTATGTATGCCATATAACTATTTTTGGCTTAAACGGATATTACTACGCACTTTAGACAATTGAGAATTTTCTTTATAACGTCCTTTTGCAACATGATGAATATGAAAAACACCATCAATATGCTTAGGCTCACCATCAGTGCCAAGTAGCCAGCGAAAGGCGGTGTCTTCATAGGTTTTACGCCAACGGTCAGATTCAGTTTGAAATATTGACAGTTTTTCACAATAACCTATAGCACGAGCAACGTCACCATGAACAATTTGAAATGGGCCGCGTGCTTTATCACGGGATTTACCACGCTCGTATAAACTGAAATTTTCTGTTTCTATATCGATAACTTGTGGTTGGGCATCATTTGACAATAATGGGTCATCATCTTTTAACATCTCAGTGATTTTTTCTTCTTTAGGAAAAAACAATGAACCTTTCTCGCCTTGTAAACTATCGGCGAGTGAGTCTAAGCAGTTCTCATAAAAGATAATGTCGCAATCTGTAAACCATATCCAGTCAGCTTCTGTTGACCGCGCAGCCATATTTCGGCCTATGCCACGTCTAAAGAGCTTTCCTTTGGAAAGTGGGTGGAAATTCCAAGTGATATTTGGCATGGTTATTTGACTAAAGAAGTCCAATGTAGCCTTTGTTTTAGTATCTTCTTCAGCATAAAAAACGGTCACAGTTAAATTTAGTTTTGTTGGTGGATAGTTTACAAACGAACTTAATTGATAGGTTAACATGTTGGCATAACCCCAACAGTGACTAACAATTTCTAAATCAAACTTTCCCTTTACTGCCTTGCGATCTGCTTCAGCAGGTATTTTATCGCGAAACAATGACTGCGGTAAAATACGACCAAACACTAAACGATAAGCTTGTATAGCAAAGCTATTAAAGACATTTGGTGAAAATGTTTTTGTTTCTATCATGATAAATAAGTAAGCCAAAAAAAGGAATCTGTTCTAAAAAAAGGATACCATATTGCTTAACATTACTGCCAATCGAACTGAGCATAGCGAGGACAATCGTGCCATGTTATCGGGATATTCAGCATGAGGGGTAGCAATAACTCCACAAATAAATGAATCTTGCTGCGAAGGTGCTCAAAGCTGAGTTAGATCCCAAGCCTAGTAGATTGTTTAAGGCAGTACAAATGCGTTATGGAAAAATAAAGTTGATGAAATGTTTGCATGGAATGAAAAAAATGCAGAAAGAAAGAAACTAGCAGTCATAAATGCTTTAAAAGATAGATGTATCTCTTATGGTTTTACAGGCAATAACAACATTGCTGCATGTATACAAAGAGAAGCACAACATGATTATGAGCTTGAGCAAATGCAATTAGCACAAAAACAATTAATGGCTCAACAAAATCAAACTCAAACAGTACCTGAAGTTCCATGGTACTTATCTATTCTTGAAGGAGTAGCAGAGGGAGTAGCAGAAGGCTATAAGCAAAAAGCTTTAATACAAACTATGGATTCTAGATACGAAAAGAAGTCTATCTACAGAAGAGATACCCATAGAAAAGAAGATTTAAGCCACGTATTTGCCACGTAATTGAGATACGAAAGCGAACCAAACTGCTAATGCCTTAAGGGATGTGGTTTTGGCTTAGGTAGGGATATCATGACTGTTTGAGTGGCACGCAAGAGGTCGGCGGTTCGATCCCGCCTAGCTCCACCATATTTTTACAGGTCTGTAAGCGTCATTCAATTTAAAAAGAAGCCATTCGAATATTAAGTTTGAAACAAGCTTGGTTGATATTTCTTAAATTCGGCTTTCTTTTTTT
>Ga0207992_1000845_pt1 | contig 14688 bp, 11 predicted proteins | sample ETN02SmetaG_FD_185788 | JGI IMG/M metagenome (GOLD analysis project Ga0207992, IMG submission 185788) | Marine microbial and viral communities from oxygen minimum zone, Eastern Pacific Ocean - ETNP2014F10-02SV255 (SPAdes) (version 2) | ecosystem: Environmental > Aquatic > Marine > Oceanic ...
ATGGAAGCTTTTAATCAAAAATGTAAGGAAAGTGTTTGGACTTATGAAGAATCTTGGAGGGAAATGAGTGAGAGAATGGCTTTCTGGGTTGATATGGACAATCCTTACGTTACATTACATGATGAATACATAGAATCTGCATGGTGGTCATTAAAACAAATGCATGATAAAGGACTTCTTTTTAGAGGTCATAAAGTTTTACCATATTGTCCACAAACAGGTACAAGTTATTCTACACATGAAGTTTCACTTGGTTACAAAGAAGTTGCTGAACCTGCAGTTTATGTTAAGTTTCAATTAGTTGATGATAATGCTTCAATACTTGCATGGACCACCACTCCTTGGACACTTCCAGGTAATGTAGGACTTGCAGTTGGACCTGATGTTACTTATTGTAGAGTTCGAATAACGGAACCCCCTTCTGGCAATTGGGAAGGTCGTGGAAGCTCAGAAGTTGATGAAGAGCTAATTTTAGCTAAAGAGTTGTTATCTGATGTTTTGCGCCATAAGGTTGAAATAATTGAAGAATTCCCAGGTTCAAAAATAGTTGGTAAAGCCTATCAGCCATTATTTCCAGGAGCTATAGATAGAGGAGATTCAGATACTGCTTGGACAGTTGTATCAGCAGATTTTGTAACAACAACAGACGGAACGGGAGTAGTTCATACTGCAGTAATGTATGGTGAAGATGATTATGCTCTTGGTATGGAAGTAGGTTTTCCAGCACAGCATACAGTAGGGATGGATGGTAAATTTATCAAAGGTACACATGATTCATTAGATGGGCGTTACGTCAAAGATTGCGATTCAGATATTATCAATCTTTTAGATACAAATAATCGACTTTACAGAGAGCACATTTATACTCACGATTATCCGCATTGTTGGAGAACAGATCATCCTTTGCTTTACTATGCAATGGATAGTTGGTTTGTTCGCATGACTGCCGTAAAAGACAAAATCATACAATTCAATTCAGAAGTTGAATGGGCTCCAGAATGGACAGGTACTGGAAGAGTTGGAGAATGGCTTAGAAATATCAAGGATTGGGCAATAAGTCGAGAGCGATATTGGGGAACACCAATTCCTGTTTGGATATGTCAAGATTGTGGTCATGAACATTGTATAGGTAGTATTGAAGAAATGAATTCTTTGAAAACAGATTCTTCACCTTCACCTAAAGAGTTGCATAGACCATATGTTGATGATGTTAAACTTCATTGTAGCAAAGAAGGTTGTAGCGGAGAAATGGTCCGAGAACCATATGTTATGGATTGTTGGTTTGATTCAGGTTGTGCTTCTTTTGCACAATGGCATTATCCTTTTGAAAATGAGGATAAATTCAAAGGAAGTTTCCCAGTAGATTATATTTGTGAAGCAGTTGATCAAACACGAGGGTGGTTCTATTCACTTCTCGCAGTTTCAACAACTGTTTTTGACAGTATTTGTTATCATCGTTGTCTTTCACTAGGACATATTTTAGATAGCGAGGGTAAGAAAATGAGTAAATCTAAAGGAAATGTAGTTAATCCGTGGGATCATTTCAACAAAGAAGGAACAGATGCAATACGTTGGTATATGACGACACAAAGCGCACCTTGGAATCCAATGAATTTTGATCCTAAAGGTGTAAGAGAAACATATGCTAAGATGTTTCTTACTTTGTGGAATGTTCATCGTTTTCATGCTGATTATGCAATTTTAGACAATTTCAACCCTAATGACAAATCAACATTTGTACCGGTCAAAGAACGTAGCCCTCTTGATCGTTGGGTTCTTTCTAGAATATCAACAGTCGCTCAAAATTATCATGACCAGTTTGTTTCTTGGGAATTTCACAAAGCAGGTCGAGATTTAGAAAATTTTGTAATTACAGATCTTTCAAATTGGTATGTGAGACGTTCTCGTCGCCGATTATGGGATGAAGCAGATAGTAATGATAAACGAGCTTGTCAGCATACTTTGCATGAGGTTTTGTCTACAGTAAGTAAGCTCATGGCTCCAATTTCTCCATTTATGTCAGATAGAATTTATCATGATCTTACAGGCGAATCAGTTCACATGGCAGATTGGCCTCTTGGTTCTTCATTAGTAGAGAAATCTCTTCCTCCACAAGACATAGAATTAGAACAAAAAATGGCAATAGTTCGTACACTTACAGAAACTGGACGCAGAATACGCGTTGATTCCAATAGACGTCAAAGACTGCCTTGCCAATCAGGTTGGATTGTTGGAGGGATAGATTTATCAGAATTCCATTCTATAATATCCGAAGAATTAAATGTTGAAAAATTGAAAACAGAAAAGAATCTTGATAGATTTCAACGTATAGATGTAGCCCCAAACCACAAAGTTTTAGGCAAGAAATGTCGAGCAGATTTACCAAAAGTTCTTTCTGAATTAGCAAGTATTGATTCTGAAGCGTTATTATCTCAAATTGAAGAAGGTAAAGCAAAATTGGCAGGTTATGATATTACAATGGATGATGTATCTCTTCGACGAGTTGAAAAAGAAGGATTTGCGGCATCAACATTTGCTACCGAAGAGTCAGGTGATATTTCACTTGTTTTAGATATGGTAATTAATGATGCATTGTTATCCAAAGGATTAGCACGTGAAATAACTAGAAGGGTACAGTCCAAACGTAAAGATTTAGATCTTGATTTAGAGGATACAATCACACTTAATGTGTGGCTTACAGAGAAGAGTCCAAAATTAAATCCAGCTGATTGGGACTATGTAAAATCTGAAACACGAGCTAGTTCAGCTGAATTATTGTATGTTTCTCCTTCCAAGGATTCAGAAAGTTTTGAAGTTGACGAATCTAAAATCTTTTTTAATATAATAAAAAATAAATAATTATTCAACTACTTTGAAAGCAGCCTCTTTTTTTTCTACTTTCTTAAATTTTTCTTCTTTAATGGGTTTAAATGCAGTTTTTTCTTTTTTAGGTTTAAATTGAGGTATTTCTTTTTCTTCTTTTTTAGGTTTAAATTGAGGTATTTTCTTTTCTTCTTTTTTAGGTTTAAATTGAGGTATTTTCTTTTCTTCTTTTTTAGGTTTAAATTGAGGTATTTTCTTTTCTTCTTTGAAGGAAGGAAGATTATTAGATTCTTCAAATGTAGGTGCACTAGTTATTCCTGAACTCTGCCCCCCCATGACTTTGACGCCTCCAGTTCCGCTTCCTAGAGATAAAGAACCAATGCTAGTTGAACTGTTTCCTAGCATGCTATCTGTATCTAATTCACTTAATTCTATAGAATTCTTATTTTCAGTATTTTTTGTTTCAGAAGTTGGTTTAAATTGTGGTTTTTTGTCAACTCCAGCCTTATTCATTTCTTTTATTGCCTCAGCAGCAGCATCTTTAACTTCTTTTGAACCATCTCCAGTTAAAATAAGTGCTTGATCCATAACATCAGGTGGCATTTCCCAAGAGACTCCTTTTGCAATTGATGCTAATGCTGTGATTGCGGTTGCTCGGATTCTTGAATCTTTGTTTGTAGTTTCTTTTAAAATTTTTTCAATAAGTTTTGTAAACGCCGTATAGCTTAGTTCACTAGCATTTCTCCAAAATGTTTTAACTGTAAAAAGATCCGCTTTCAATATAGGTTCCAAATATTTGTTAAGATTTGCACTTTTTCCACCAATGGCCTTGAATTTTTTAGGTCCGTCTTTCGCTTTTTTAATCAGTTTTCTAGCCGGTTTAATTCCTTTTTTCACCGTGGTTTTCTTTCCAGATAATTCTCTTACTTTGAAAATCCGACTTCTTGGTTGCCCTTTATTTTTAGGTATGACTCTTCCACCCTTTCTTTTTGCAGCAATATCAGCGCCACTTTCAACCTCTAATCCTAGTGGTGGTGCAAATAAATCTTGATTATCAGTTTCAGGTTTTGGTTTAGGGTCTACGTTAGCAGGTGCAGGCTCATCAAAAGTAACAATTGTGCTAAAAATATCCTCAAGAAAATCTTCTGGAGACATATTAGTATTACTACTACTAATTTCATTTTTTAGAATATCTTCACCAATTGACACTACAAACATAAATTTTTGTATGTTAAGATAATTTGCCATAAAATCAGAAATAGACATGAAAGCACCAGCCGGAGCTCTTTCCATACCTTGTACTAAAACAACTAGAGGTTTCTTTTGAAGACTAATAGATGCTAATTTTTTCATAGATGAATCAAATTGATGTATTAGCTCTACTCTATTTTCGCTCGTTAAATGCGTACTCACAGTGGCCGGTGCTGTTTCATTTATTCGATTTACAAGATCGGCGGTAGCTCCACTTGTATCTGTGTTAGCTTTTAATTCAGTAACAATTTGTTGCACTAATGGTTGTGACAAATCATTCTCTGAAAGATATCTTCTTGCATTGAAATCTATTATTCTTAATCCAGCACTATAAAGATCATTTTCTAGATCCGACATAGTCTTTTTTCTTTCACCTAATGTTCCACCATATAATGCAACTAACGAAGGGGGATTTGCACTTCCCGCTAGTTTTATTATTTTTGAGGTGGCTATGGTAGTCATAGATAAACCTTTACAGATATTTTAATCACGATGAAGCTCTCTTTAAAGGTTCTCTATATGGCCAAAAAGCGCGGGGGTCGCATAGCCTGGCCAATTGCGCCGGACTTAAGATCCGGTCCTTAGTGGTACGAGGGTTCGAATCCCTCCCCCCGCACCATTTTAGTAACGTTTTTTTAATTCTTTGTAATTTAATTTTAGAGATTGATATAAAATGGTTATAGAAATGAAAAGGGAAAAATAGTTTGGTGTGAATGCATAATTTATATTAGATTCACCACTATTTGCAATTTCATTTACATATTCTTCTAATTTCTCTACATTAAGGAAAAACATAAAATGCATGTATAAAATTAGGAGTGTTGCTAATGTTATTAAATTGTGAGAAATACTTAGAATTTCGGTTAGAGTTGATTTATATTTTTTCATTTCATTAAGGAAAATTCCAATTTCACCAATTATAGACAGGATAACAATACCCCATAGAAATAGGTAGATGTTCGAAAGGTTATTTGCTAGTAATTCTAGTTCATATATTCCAAATATAGACTCTTTATAGGCTAAGATTGAAGTATCAGTATAAATTAAAGCCTCAGGATTTTCAATATCAGAATAAGTAGCACATACCCAGGGAAGTACAGGAATAAATATTAGAGAAAATATGGCGCTTTCAAAAATATAGTTTAATCTATAGTTCGTTACTCTGTATTCAGTTTCATTATTTTTATTACTTAGAATTTTTAAAGTAACAATTGCATAGATTATATATATCATAGAAATCAGAGGCATTATTACAATGTTATCTTCAACATATTTTTCAAAGGATAGGCCAATGAAGCAAGATGAATTATATAGTATGTAACAAATAATAATAATGTAAATTTTTTTAAATAATTTATTTGTAAAAACATTAAGTTCTTTACTTGTTTGATATAAACTTCCATAACTTATAACTACTATACAATAAAACATCATGAGCAAAAGTCCCATTTGGGAATTCGATATTCTTTCAAGGTATATTTCTTCTAAATCATGATTTTCAATTAATTCTCGAGGTGCCTTAGCATCACTTCCTTCTAATTTCTCTAGATAAGTATTATAATATACAGAATATTTTTCTTCGTTGCTAGTTACTTTAGTAATCGGCAAGATACTTAGTAATAAGACTAAAACTAAAGTTAACACTAGAATGGTAGTTGCATTTCTTACGCTTTCAGAATTTTTAGAAGGATTTTCTTCTTTTTCTATTCTGCGGAACTTTTCTTCAATTTCTACATTATTTGTATTTAATTTATTTCCACATTCTGGGCAGAAGTTTGGTTTTCCTTCATATTCATTTCTACATTCTGGGCATGTTAAATTCACAGTTCAACTTCACCAGAAGTTCCACAGCTTGAACAAGTTATTTTCTGTTTTCCATTCTTTTTCTGCAATTTTATTTGTTCGCTACAATTTGTACATTCAATTGTTATAGTTTCTGGTTTGGGTTTTGACATAGTTCTTTTCTTTGACACGGGAGCCATAGGATATGTGTTTACAGGTGCAAAGCTTTTGTCTCCCCAATTTTCAAACCACCCTCTTCTCCATGCTACAATACCAACAATACTTACAATTAAAATTAGTATAACAGGTATCGTGTACTCGTATGCAATTTTTTGTATAGAATTAACAATAGTAAATTGTTGTCCAGAGCCATAAAGTTGTTCAGATGCATCAACATTTGAATTTACGGGGTTTCCTTTTCCTTCTAAATTAACATTACCTTCACATCCCTCTTGCGATTCACATCTTTGGTAAGGTCCTGAAGGATCACCCCAATAATTAAATCTGGCATCTACAGGCCCATCAGAATACATGCCATATTGCTGATTGTCATAGATGTCGTTATTGTTTATTTTCATATATACTCTATTCGAAATCTCAGATAAATCAATTCCAACACCATTGTCATATATTTTATTATTTTCAGTCTTTATGTAACTCACTGAATAATATACTATTCCTGCAATGTCAAATCCATTTATTTCATTATTAACAACAGAACCATGGATAGATTCATCAAGAATTATTCCAACTCCAGTACCTAGCATTTCTCTAATTCGATCATTACGAAATACATTATCTTCAATAGTGAAAAATATAGTATTGTCAAGATAGGCACCATATCCTGAATTTCTAAAAGTATTTGCTTCTATTGACATATCTCCTGAATTACTATCATAAATTCCACGATTACAATTAGAAAATTTATTACTTTCTATTTCTAGGTAAACATTTGAGTTACCATAGATACAGTATTCCAAATCTGCGAATTCACTGTTGGCTATAGAAATATCATCACTGCCTGTAATCCTAATTCCATCACTATAACTCCCTTTTTTACCGCTTATTTTAACAGAATTAATTGAAATATTATTAGAATTTTCTATTCTAATTCCGTACTCTCCTTCTATGTTTTCATAGGTTATAGAATCAATACTCATCCATGAACTATACCTTAGATAGATGTAACTATCTAAATTCCAGATAGTACCCTTCGAACTAGAATATTCACAATTCTCTATTACTTTCTTGTTAGTATTCGTTCTTTCAAGATTAGAATACAATACAACGCATGAATCTTTGAATAAATTTCTTTCAGTAACAGTCGTTCCATCCACAGAACTAACATATATTGCATTTCCGCCAGAGTCGAATACTATATTTCCGTCAATAAAATTACTATGGCCTGAATAAATACCATTATTTGTTGCATTGTTTATAGTATTGTATGCAATCTTACTATTAGATGAATCAAAATTTATTCCATGGCCTTGTCCATTGTTGACTGTATTATTGTGTACATGATTATTACTTCCATAAACATCTATTCCATTTTTCACATTATTGTTTGAAATAGTATTTCCTTCACCACTAACATATATTTCACGTTCATAGTTACTTTGTGGAATAAGGTTTGCGAATGTATTACTTTCAATATTATGATTATTTCCATACAATTGTATTTTTCCATTTATAAAATCACAATTTTTCACTGTAATTCCATTCGTATTAGTAGCATATATTATAGGAATATAACCGAAATTAGAATTAGAAATTTCAATATTCTCACTATCTCTAATATAAATTCTATAATTATAATTTGAAACTTTCTTTGAATCTATAATATTAGAAATTGTTTTTCCATTTTGGTTATAATACATTATAAAATGTGATCCCTCAAACGTATTAGTTTCATCTATTGTATTTTGTTCATTAGCAATGTATATACTTTTAAAATCTCGAGCATCAACATCAACGGGTGCTTTCCAGTGATAATATTTCCCTTGAAAGGCCATTGGCTCATTATCATTAGTATACCAGTTAAGTTTGGCAAGTGCATCTCCTGAACAGTCGAGCATTTCTATCTTTATAGTGTGAGTTCCAGCCTCCATCCAGTTACCAAAGTAGTAGTCTTCGTAACCATAACAATCTAGGTAATCACGATAAACTTGCCCATCTATAGTGATTTTGTAACCATCATTAGATTCCCAATAAAATTCAACATAACCATCTTCACTACCTGAGCCATTTCCTCCCCCTCCTTCACCATCCACAATGAAGGTTCCTTCCCAAATAACACCGAAGTAGTTATTTTCCTGACCTGTGTAGAATGCACCATTAGTATAGGAAAAGTCGATGTCTGAATCAGTTCTGGTTCCCACTAGATAATCAAAGGCAGTCTCCTGACTCCCACCATTATTGTCTTTATTCTCAGGACTATTTGTAACAGTATTGCCGCTTAAAATATGAGACGAGCCATGAATCTGAATTGACCAATCATCTGTATTACTTATTTGATTATTTGTTATCTGGTTTGAAGTACCCGAAATATAAATGTGATTTCCAAAAAAGATATTGTTGTCAATCAGTCCATTATTTCCATAGGAGATTAGTCCTCTTGAGCTTGTTTGACTGTCTTGAACACCCACAATTGAGTTCTTAAATGTAACTTGAGCATTCCCATCAAAGTATAGACTTTCATCATAAACATTGTATATTTTAATATTATCAATTACGATATTAGTTCTATCATGACCTACATAAAAACTTCGGCAATCAGTCTCATCATTTAGAGAAAAATCTCTTAAAATTACATTATCATGATTGATTCTGAAAACATAATCAGAGGTATCATGGTAGCAATTAATATAGGTTGAATCTACTCCACTTCCATATATAGTAACTTCATCTGAAATATAATAATTATGTAGTTCAAAACTACCTGGTCCAATGTCTATTGAATCTCCATCACTAGCTGCATTTATTGCGTTCTCAATCTCATCATAATCCCCACTACCATCTAGCCTAACAGTCCATACTTTCCCTTCAACATCATTTGAAATTAGTATGATTAGAAGTGCAGTAGCAACGATTAAATAGGTTATTTGCAAAACTTTCATAATTAGCTCTATAATCTATAAATATTTATTATTTTCGTTTTTTAAAATTCATTTTATAGGTTTGACATTAGTTCGTTTAATCTCCAAAGGAAAAAGATAGCAAATATTAGTGCAAATATTTGCCAATTTTGTTTTAGAGTCTCAGTCCAAGTCCTTTTGTCCATAGTAAGCAACGGTTCAATACTAGTGAAAAGTCCAACAAATAAGATAGAAATGGTCGTTAGAATAATCCAAAATCCTGTACCTGGAGAGTAGGTTGTAACATCTCTGAAGATTTCATCATCGATTAAAGTGAAACATTCTGTTTTTCCCCATATTTTTGGTTCCTCCATCCAGCACGTTCCTATATTTTCATCTTCTTCAGATAGATGTCTATCAGATTCTATTGCATTATCTATCAAGGATGTGAAAAGTAATAGACTTGCCATTGTAGTTATTAAGCATAAACTAAAGAATATTGCAATTCCTCTTCTATATTTTTCAGCTCTAAAATTTAGAATAAAAACTATAAAACAAAATAGTGCAGACAATGCTAAAAGTTGCTCTACTGTACCCAAAAGAGAAGTTCGATAGTTACAGTTATACACATCCATAACTTCATCTGTACATTGTGGATTATCATATTCCTCATCTCCCTGAAGAGTGTTAGTTTCCCATAATTCATTATCAAAGAATGAAGCTGATTGATTCGGTTCAGTTGTAAATTCCCAATAGTCTGAAAAGAAGGCAGCATTGAAATCACTAATTCTCATACCTGTCCAATCCTCCTCCTCTGGAGTAGATTGTACTTCAGTATACCCTTCAGTGTTTAGCCAAACTAGGTTTGGCCCTAATAATAAACATACTAAACAAATTAATGAAATTATCTGGATGCCTCTATCTGCTTCAGCATTAAAGTCTTTAAAAGAAAATTTAAATCTATCGAATATAGATCCAGTTTGTTCAGCGTAAACTTTGTCTTCTCCCAATTTATCATAATCTACATCCTCAGTACCTTTGTCTTTTCCTATTTTTTCTTTAAAATCTGTTAAAAATTCATCATCATCATAAAAAATATTTCTGATTCGTTTTCTTTCCCAAAAAAAAGCTCCACCTATAATTGCAATTATTGCAAAAAATAAATGTTGAGCAATATTTAGTTTAGAAATTTTCTCTAAATAATTAATTTCATCCTTTGTAATTTCCTTATCAATACATCCATCCTCATTTAGATCTTGTCCTTCTCCTGGAGTTTCATCTAGACATTTATCTTTGTCATCAGTAACACCATCCCCATCATTATCAGTAGTGATAAGCACAGGTTCATTATTTCCGGCATAATATGGAAAAATTGCAATTAAAAAAAAGGCGAATAAAACTGCAAGAAATGGTCCAAACTTCATTACACTTCACACATGCCATGGCAGTGTCGTCTTTTAGCTATTAGTTTGTAGAGGTAGTCAAATATAATTCTAGCAAAGGGTATGTGAGCTAGAGCCCAAAGTGGGCTAGCCCACCAAATTTTCTTGCAAACATAGATTATAGCATTTGCACCACCATAGAGCTTAGAATCATCACCTATCACTTTCATTTCAGGAAAATCTTGTCCTTCTTTTACATCTAATATTTTCATAACGGTTTGATTCTGTAATGGTTTAATCTTGCAATTTTGTTTTTCTAATGTATTTTTGAATGCATATGCTCCAGCAGTACAAAAAGGGCATGAAGCATCATAAAGAACCCATGTATAATTCATGAAATAGGATCAATACTCCAATATAATGCAGCAACAGAAAAGATTGCAACAATAATTCCAAAATAAGCAAGAGTATTCCATGCAATTATTTTAGATCCGTCCAATGGTTGCATAGGAATCATGTTAAATCCACCAAGAATTAGATTAATAATAACTATAAATCGTGCCAATTCACCAATTAATGAAATGGGATAATCTAATCCAGTAGTAAAAATATAAATTGGAAATGCAATTAATGCGATAATTATATTACTAATTGGTCCAACAGCCGCAATGATACCATGCTGCCTATCAGTTATTCTTCCTGAAACCATTACAGCCCCTGGTGCTGCTAATAAAAAACCAAAACTAGACATTAGTAAAGCAAAGTATAAACCGTTACGATTTCCTCTATATTCTGCCCAACATCCATATTGTTGAGCCATCCATTTGTGTGCCAGTTCATGAAGTAAGAATCCAGTCATAACAGCACCAAAAGCTAGTGGAAGTGTATTGAGTAAAATTTCAGGATTTTTCATAACTGGCGATAATCCGTTGCTTAATGCAAGAGTGAATGCTACAGTCAATATTCCTATTGATTCAGCAAGTTGCTCTTTTTCATATTTTGAAAAAGACATTTTTGAATCCGGTCTTCGATTAATTTGAACAGGTTCCCCCCATCCTCCCGTCGTTACGTACCTAACTTGAAAATCTCGATTTCCTCGCGATGGGTCACTCCACATTAATTGATTCTATACATGGCGTATTAAGATATTTATGCAACTAACAGTTTAAACAGCACTACATCTCATATTGCAATGGATAATGCTGAAACTCTAAAGCAGAAAATAGAGACCTTAGAATCACAAATCGAGGAGGATAAAATTAAGCATAAGAAAGAATTAGATAGGATTAAAACTGAAAATTATGAAGCGCTTGAGGCCTCGCAAACTCGCTATCAAGCGGAGCTTGAGATTCAACGAAGTAATTTCCAACGCCAAATTGAAAAATTAAAAGCTAAACTTCAATCTTTTGAAGTTTAACGCCTCACATAATATTAAATTCTAGCTTTCTAAACTGGACATGTAGCTCCCGTGGTGTAGTCCGGCCCATCATCTCGGCCTTTCGAGCCGAATACCCGGGTTCAAATCCCGGCGGGAGCACCATTTTTTTCAAAATGTTTGTAAGGATTTATTCATATACAGGTCTTGAAATATTGTAAATTAATGGAATCTAAATCTCTTCAAAAATCAATGGCTATTGCCATGTTTGGAGGCATAGTAGTGTCATTTGCGCCTATTCTATATGCGATTTCTAATGCAAATCCATTGACAGGGGCGTTTTTCAGAATGCTGTACGCTCTTCCATTTCTTCTGCTAATTATATTATTTAGAAGAGCAGAAGATTCACGTTCAAGAAATACAAGATTTATTGCCCTTATTGCTGGTTTTGCCTTTTCACTTGATTTCCTTGGTTACCACAGTACAGTCGATTGGATAGGTGCTGGAATAGGAACTTTGATTGGTAACTCTCAAGTAATAATAGTCACATTGATGAGTTGGTGGTTATTCGGAGAACGTCCTAATCTTTCAATATTAATTTCATTACCGATTGTAATGATTGGATTATTTCTTATATCTGGAATTTTAGACGATGATCCCTATGGTGAATATCCAGTTAGAGGCGTTATTGCAGGTATCTTTACAGCTATATTTTATTCAGCTTTTTTAATTATTTACAGATTCGCTAACAGAGAATTAGCACCTGCAGTTAATTTGCAATTTGATTCAACAGTAGGATGTGCGCTTGGTCTTCTAATTCTCAGTTTCTTACCTCTCCAATCTATATACGTTGAACCAATTGATTTCCAACCTTCATTACCTACTCACGGTTGGTTACTGGCGCTAGCTCTTCTGAGTCAAGTTACGGGCTGGTTAGCTATTGCTTATTCTTTACCCCGATTGCCTGCAGCTCATACCTCATTTGCAATTCTTCTTCAACCTACTTTTACAATAATTTGGGGAATCATTTTTCTGTCTGAGTCGCCTTCTATACAACAAGCAATAGGTATGTTTCTCATTCTCGGTTCTATAATTGCAGTTACAATTAGTGGTTCAGTAGAGAATAATGAGAATGATTGATTTTCGTTTTTATCAATCCAAAGTTTTATGAAAACCCAATTTTAGTTGTGATTATGTCTGAAGAAATGTGTATGGTTTGTAACGCCAAGGCTTTTGAGATTGAGATCCAGGAGGATAGTGAAGAAGTCCCAGAATTGAAGAAAGGAAACAAATATTGTTTGGATTGCTATAGGCCACTCCAAGAACAATTTAAGTTAACTTTAGAGGACGTAGCCGATATTTCGGCAGTTAGTAAAGATTAAGTTAATTTTCGTTAGTTAACAATCTATACCTGTACAATGAAGAGAGTGTTAGTATTAGTGTTAGAAATGAGAATGCAGGAATAAGCAGAGGCCTAAAATCCCAACATTGACTAGCATTTTCGGATTGAGGACATTCTGGGTTTTGTGTGTAACTAAGATAGGTTGCAACTGTGAACAGAAGTGAAATTAGAGCAGGTGCAAAGGTGATTGCCAAATCTTTCTTTGTTATTGTTGTTACCATTAAAATTCCTAAAACTGGCAGGTCTAAAAGTATTTTGGCGCCGAGGGCGAGATTTGAACTCGCGAGGGATTGCTCCCACGGGCTTTCCAGGCCCGCGCTATACCGGGCTAAGCGACCTCGGCTGTCTTCCTTCACCTAGTGGGGGGGTTTTAGAATTATTCGAGGCATATGCTTATTACGAGACCTTTCAGCTGAATAGACAGCTATAGAGGTAATTTTGGACGAAGAAGAACAACCAGTAATGAATGATGAACAAAAAAGGATATACAAAGAGAAAATTAAGAATTTAAAAATCCGTACAGCCTCTGTAATTGAGATGTTAAAAGAAACATATTACCCAGGCCATTCAACAACTGCTAAACGTGTTATTGAAAGACATTTGATTAGAGAATTTGGGCTAAAACCTAGAGAAGCCACATACCATGGCGGAATGGTTATCGATTCATTACATGAGAAAGGTGTAATTGAGCATGTACCTGAAGACACAGCCCGTAATGCATTGTTCAAAGTTAACTTAAGAGTATTACAGAAATCGTAATCTCAAATTTCAGAAGTTATTTTCTCTAAGATTGTTTTTGAAAGTTCAATTTTTGTTCCTTTAATCCATTCAACATTGTCTTTATCTACGATAGCAATTTTATTTTTCTCTGATCCTAAAGCTTCTGAATAATTGGCAATTACGCAATCCGATTTTTTGAGTAATTCTTTAGCTTTCTTTATTAATTCTTTATCACTTATTTTTGAGCCTAATTTGAAAGAATAGAGTAATCCTTTATGTTTTTTCCGAATACTATCTATTATTTTTGGAGCTTTTTTCATTTTTATAGATATTGCTTCCGAAGAGTCTAATTTCCCTTTTACTTTAGCAGGTATGAAATCAGATAATGCCGCAGGCATAATTATGGCGTCGTATTTCTTTTTTCTCTTAATCATATCTTTTAATTCTGAAAGTCTTGAAAATTGTTTAGTTTTGATCCATTCACCAGGTTTGTGTATGGCATTACCTAGCCATAGTTCGACATTAGCCCCCATAGAATATGCAGTTTCACATAGTGAAGTAGCCATGAATCCACTTGATTTGTTGCTGATTACTCTAACATCATCTATCGGTTCGCTACTTCCACCACCTATAACCAAAATTTTTTTTCCATTTAGATTTTGAGGTCCAGCTTTTTTGCAAACTTCAGCCACCAATCGTTCTTTTGTTGGTAATTTGGCTTTTCCTTCTATCATTATTGGTTCGATAACGTTAGCAAATCCCTTGACTTTTTTGATATTATTTTGGACAATTGTAGATTTAGCCATGTTCTTGTCCATTGCCGGAGCCACAATCATAGGGGTCTTTGCTCCAATACAAGTTAAAGCAACTAACATT
>Ga0207992_1000851_pt1 | contig 14630 bp, 8 predicted proteins | sample ETN02SmetaG_FD_185788 | JGI IMG/M metagenome (GOLD analysis project Ga0207992, IMG submission 185788) | Marine microbial and viral communities from oxygen minimum zone, Eastern Pacific Ocean - ETNP2014F10-02SV255 (SPAdes) (version 2) | ecosystem: Environmental > Aquatic > Marine > Oceanic ...
GGTGGCTCTGGCTCGGGTGCTGCCGGTGGCTCTGGCTCGGGTGCTGCCGGTGGCGCTGGCTCGGGTGCTGCCGGTGACGCTGGCCTTGAGTCAACTGAGGGGGCGAGATTTTCACTCGTTTTTGAGGCGATAGCGCCGACGGTGCCAACTACACCGACACCGGTCGCAATTGTGGAGGGTGACGGGGAGTTTTCCCTGAGCCTCTTCTCCATTTCTAGAATCCTACCATCCCATGCCTTCCTTGCTGGGGAGCGCATGAAAACGGGGAGGTCTTCGATCTTCCTGTCGAAGGCAGAATTTGCGGTCTCAATCGCATTATCGACAGACATTTCCCCACCTGAGACTTGCTCCTCGAAGTATCGCGAAGCAGCATCTATCTCCTGCATCAAGTTCCCAAGTTCCCCATCGCCACCAGGAAGACCTGGATCCGGAGGGGGTTCTGGAGATTCTGAGGGACCATCATCCCCCTCACCTGCTGCAGAAAGGGTGATCTTCCCGACTCCAACCCAGCGTCTGACTCCTATAGGAACAGATCCATCCTTGGGTGCACGAGTCCAGCCACCCCTGTACCAGTCGTTGCCGCCATTCTGATCTCGGTCATCAAGATTCCAAGAAGAGGAGCTCCCGGAATTGGACGAGAAGGCATACAAAATGCATCCATTCTGATTCCTGAAGCTGGGTTTGCTGTTGATTTGCCCTTCCTGTTGCGAGTAGATGCCGTTGAAACGAGCATCTGGATGACCCTCGATAGAAATGGACTGGCCGGCAGAATAGCTGTGTGAAGGTCCCGATTCGACAATTGATAGCAGTTCGTCCAACTCAAGGAAACCGGATGAGTCCTCATCAAGCGCACCGAAGATAGCGTTCACGATCGCCTGGGGAGCTGTTTGGCCCGTAATCGATCTCAGTGCATTCTCGAATTCGTTCTTGGATAGGACGCCGTTGTGGTCGGAGTCGAACTTTGAGAAGAGCGCTTCTGCGGTATATCCCCTCTCTCGCAGTATTTCCTGTAGATTCTTGATTGCGATTGCCTCAATATTTGTCCTCACGCATACACGCCCAGTAGCCCTCTGATGACGGTCTCGGAAATGAGTGTTGTCGCTACATGGTTACCTTTTTCGAGATGCCAGTGATCTACCTTCTCATAAATGGGAATTCCTGATAATCACACGAAAGGTGGCCTCTTCACCTCTGATCTTACTCTTCTCCTACTACTTGACTGGATCCAGACCTCGTCCCCAGCCTTGCAGTTTCTAAGGTACCCAAGTGCGATTCCAGTCATCCCCTTGCTAGGCGATGGTCCTCCGCTGGTAACGTAACCTATGACTTCTGAGCTTTCTTCTGGCCCATCCATTACTCTATGACACGGGCGGGGAGAAGGCCCCCTCTCAAGGCATTCGAGGCCCCACAATTTTGAATCATTAGCCATTGAACTGACTAGTGCCGATTTGCCAATGAATTCGTGATCTAAATCTAGACCAAAAGGGACGGTCGTTTGAGAAGTTGTCCGAGCGAGGAAACCCTCTGGGAAACCTCCACTTTCCTTGGTTATTCCAGGCCATAGGAAGTCCTGACCAGAAAGCAAGTATCCTTTCTCCAATCTCAGAGTGTCTCTTGCACCTAGGCCTACAGGAGTTACATCAGAATGCGAGATTAATTCACCCCATAGAGAGGGTGCATCTTCATTCGAAAGGAAAATCTCGACCCCTTTCTCCCCTGTATAGCCCGTACCCTGGATCCATCCAGAAATATCCAAATCATTACTCATTATTTCCTGGCAACGGAATCTCTGCACGGCGTTTTCCTTTCCGAGAACGTCTGCCAGAATCTTCCCCGAATTGGGGCCCTGCAGTGCGATAATGCTAGTCTGATCGGTTAAATCATCGATTACGATAGAGCCGTCTGATGGGAGACTACTGGATAGCCATTCCATTACTGTCTTGACCATAGTCGAGTTTGGAACCCCTAGCACCTCTTCTTCTTCAGAAATTGCAAATATCATGTCGTCGATAATATTCCCCTCGTGATCTAGGAAGTGAGTATACCCGCAACGCCCTGGCTGGAACTTCATATACTCCTGAGTAGATACAGAACTCAACCATGTTCGAACACCTTCCCCCTGGAAACGAAAGAGACCCATGTGAGACACGTCGAAGAGGCCTGCTGATTTCCGAGTCGCCAAGTGCTCTTCCTGGATCGAAGAGTACCAGATCGGCAATTCAAAACCATGGAAATCAACCATCTTCGCTCCGGCTGAGATATGCGATTGGTACAACGCGGTCCTTTCGAGAGATTGGCTCATGCAACTTGCGGGAGCCAGACGGTGGAAAAACAACTCGGACAACGAGAAGACAATTGACAAATCAAATATTACAAGAGTTTAAATATATCGATTACGACTATACAACTGGAGGTTAATATGATGAAACGGAGTACTGCGAGAAAATCAGAAGCGAGCGATAAGAGCACAAAGAGTAGGCAAAGGAGAGGAATCTCAACGAGTTCAAGGCCATCGAGGTCGAGAAGCACAGAGAGCATGACAGGTTCATGCGAGGTTTGCGGGGGAACTTCATGGGATGCCGACAACATCAGAGGCGAGACCATTTGTTCCGATTGTGGCTATGTTGCATCTGAGAACATGATTGACCCAGGTGCAGAGTGGGTCAATCACTCGAATGGAGATGACAGGAGCCGTGTGGGAGCCCCATCTACCCTAACACTCTCAGACAAGGGCCTATCAACTGAGATTCGTAGATCTGACCTGACTTCAGGAGGAGCCAGGAAGCATGGACTCTCTGGGAAGGCTCTGAGGGACTGGAGAAGAAGGCAGAGGATCGACCAACGGAGCAAGACAAGGGACAGTAGGAGTAGGAATCTTTCCGTCGCAATGCAATTCATCAGGGATCGTGGAGACCTACCCCCTCAGATCGAACAAGAGGCTGCCTCCCTATACAGGCATTCGGTGGAAAGAGGTTTGGTCACAGGAAGAAGCATCAGGGGAGTTACTGCTGCATGCGTCTACATTGCTGCTCGAGAAGCAAAGATTCCAAGGAAGATCGAGGATATAGGGGAGTCTTTCGACATGGTCTCGGATGTAGAAGTAAAGGAGCTCAAGAGGACAATTAGGCTGGTCGCGAGGAACCTCGGGACCCACCACATCACCGGCCCCGAGGAGTACTTCGAGAAGTTCCACTCTGACTTGGGTCTGCCCCCAGCGGTCCTAGGTGGGGCTAGGGAAGTCTGGAGCCAAGTGAAGGATGACCTCTCGTGGCAGGGCAAGAAGCCATCTGGAATAGCAGGGGTAGTCCTCTATTATGCTTCACAGAACAGTTCATCGCCCAGGACCCAGAGTGAAGTCTGCAAGGTTTCCGGAATTAGCGAAGTTACCCTGAGGGGCCTGCTCAAGATTCTGAATCAAATGATCGCGCAATGATTGCCTTCTCGACAAAACCATATCCCACAATCATCGCGCAAGGCCAGAATTGGCATGCGCATAGGGATTATCGGCCTCGGTACCGTTGGTAGGGCAATAAGAGACGGATTCGAGTCCGCTCACGAGATTTTCATTCATGACAAGGACATGGGGACTGCGATCTCGGATGTCACTGATAATGCCGAAGTAGCATACATTGCAGTCCCGACTCCGAGCATAGATGGCTCTGGTGCTTGCGATACGGGGGTTGTTGAAGACGTACTGGATGAGTTGCCATCTGGATTCAGTGCCATTATCAAGAGCACGGTCATACCGGGGACGACGCAAAGACTGCATGATTCGTATCCTGATCTGAAAATCGCATGCTCTCCAGAATTCCTCAGGTCGGCAACATCGGTTGATGATTTCAAGAGGCAGGACATCCTAGTAGTTGGGACTCATCACGAGGACTTAGCAGAGATGGTTCTCAGCAATCACCAAGAAGCGGGCGTATTTTCGGGGGAGTCATTCTTTCACGTGTCACCGACACAGGCAGAGCTAGTCAAGTATGCCAAAAACTCGTTCTTCTCAATGAAAGTCATCTTCGGCAACCAATTCCAAGAATATGCCCAGAGTTTAGGAGAAGAGTGGGGAGCAGTCAAGGAAATAATTACCACGGAACAGGAGCAGCGAATCGGGCCTTCCCACTTGGATCTAATCGAAGGTGGGGCGAAGGGCTTCGGAGGGGATTGTCTGCCGAAGGACACTCTCGCCTTGGTGGCCGATCTTGAAAGAAGGGGTTTGGACTATGACTTGCTAAAGGCGGTTCTAACCGACAATCTTAGACTGAGGGGAGAGGACTAGTACCGATACTCTTCATTCTTGTATGGTCCTTCAACTGGGACATTGATGTAATCGGCTTGGTCCTTGGTCATCTGAGTTAGTTTTGCACCGATCTTGGAAAGATGCAGTCGTGCAACCTCTTCATCAAGGTGCTTGGGGAGAGTGAAGACCTTGTTCTCATAGTTGTCCCTGTTGCCCCACAAGTCAATCTGTGCCAAGGTCTGATTCGCGAAACTATTCGACATGACGAAACTGGGGTGCCCGGTTGCACAGCCAAGGTTTACGAGACGCCCAGAGGCCAGCAAGTAGATACTGTTTCCAGAGGAGAAGGTGTATCTATCAACCTGGGGTTTGATATTGGTGTGGATGGCGTCGCTAGACTCAAGCAGATCTACCTGAATCTCGTTATCGAAATGGCCGATGTTACAAACAATCGCCTGATCCTTCATCTTGGCCATATGGTCCATAGTAATCACGTCCTTGTTTCCCGTAGCTGTAACATATATGTCGGCGGTTCCCAGTGTGTTTTCCACCGTGTCCACGGAGAATCCTTCCATTGCTGCCTGAAGTGCGCAGATTGGGTCAACCTCTGTAACAACTACCTTGGCGCCCTGTGATTTCAAGGCCTGGGCAGAGCCCTTGCCAACATCCCCATAACCACACACTACTGCTGTCTTTCCTGCAATCATCACATCTGTCGCCCTCTTGATTCCATCCACGAGTGATTCGCGGCACCCGTATAGGTTGTCGAACTTTGATTTGGTGACAGAGTCATTAACATTAATCGCAGGGAAGAGCAGGGTCCCTTCTTTCACCATCTGCTTGAGGCGGTGAACACCAGTAGTTGTCTCCTCGGACACTCCCGAGCACCCTTCTACGACCCCGGTCCAGAAATTTGGATTGCTAGAATGGATTTTCTTTAGTAAATCCTTGATGCATTGCTCTTCGTGATTGGAAGAAGGAGAGTCGGCCCATTCACTGCCATTCTCCAATTCGAATCCCTTGTGGATCAGAAGAGTGGCGTCGCCCCCATCGTCTACAATCAACTGCGGACCTAGTCCATTTGGGTGACTCAGGGCTCGGAAGGTACAGTCCCAGTACTCTTCTAGAGTCATTCCTTTCCAAGCAAATACTGGAACCCCGGATTCTGCTATTGCTGCAGCTGCATGATCCTGGGTAGAGAAAATATTGCAACTTGCCCAACGAACTGATGCCCCGAGATCAACCAGAGTCTCGATCAACACTGCCGTTTGAATTGTCATGTGGAGAGAACCTGTAATTCTAACTCCTTCGAGGGGCCTTTCAGAAGAATACTTCTCACGAATTGACATCAATCCTGGCATCTCGTGCTCTGCAATCCCAATTTCTTTTCTGCCGAAGTCGGACAAACCTATATCCGAAACAATGTACTGCTCACCCTTACCTGAAGCATCCATAGTGGTTACCATGACAATGCGCAAAACTAGGTATACTTTACTCTATGTTTACACTGGCATCCAAAGTGTTGGCCTGACAAGGATGAAATGCAACACCTATTGCGGTGGATAATGCGACTCAGGGACAAGATATCGAAATCAAAGCGCCCTGTGGTCGTTTACGAAATCCTCCCGCCGAGAATTATCGATGGTACGATTGAGAGTTATGCCGAGAGGATAAGCACCCTTCTCTCAAAGACTCACATTGACGCCATCAACATCCCCGAAGTGCATGCAGAGGAGTCAAGGGGAGCACGCCCCATAGAAGACCGGAAGAGAGCACCCCCCCGTGACTTTGGCAGAATTATCCAAGATTCGGTGGGGATTGAAGTCATAGTTAACAGAGTTACAGTTCTTGAAAATATCAAGGACCAAAGAGAGTGGTTTATGGAGACCAGTGAAGATTTCGGGATAGACAATATTGTCCTTGTTGGAGGGGAGTCGAGCCAGATAGATTACCCGGGTCCCGGAGTTTCAGAGGCTGCAGCAATGATAGAGGAAATTAATTCCGAAAACGGAAGGAGTATCTTCAGTGGCGGGATAGTCCTCCCGTCCAGAAAGATTGAGTCGGAAAGAATGGAGGAGAAGGCCAGAAATGGAGTCAAATTCTTCACGACGCAAGTTCTCTATGACAGCCATGACATTTGCAGACTTCTCTGGCACTACAACAATGCCGTTGAAGAAAAGGGAGCAAAACCACGGAGGGTCCTACTAAGTTTTGCACCGATTTCAACTAAGAAGAATCTGGAATTCCTCAAGTGGTTAGGAGTGGAAATCCCAGAGGAAACCGAGGAAAAACTTATTCAGAATGAAGAAGGGATAAAGGAACGATCGATAGAAATTTGCATGGGATTGCTGGAGGAAATACTTTCTTTCGTGACTGAAAATGAGATTAGGGTACCAATTGGACTTAATGTTGAGCATATCATGACATATAATTTCGACCATTCTGTTGAGTTACTACAAAGGATGTCAAAAAGATACAGGAGTTTCTGCATGGGCTCTGATTTATACGAATCGTGACCGGATAGTTGAAATCGAAATTGGAGGCCGAATGACCCATGACGTACCTGTTTACTTCTGAGTCTGTATCTGAAGGCCATCCCGACAAGTTGTGCGATAAAATTTCAGATTCAATTCTCGATGCGTGCTTGAAGATTGATAGAAATGCTAGAGTTGCTGTAGAAACCATGGTCAAAGGAATGGCAGAAGAAAGCTACATAATTGTTGGTGGAGAAGTCACAGTTTCTACTGACGAGGCCATCGACTATGAGTCAATAGCTAGGAAAGCAGCTGCAGAAATTGGCTATACCAGCCATGAAGTTGGAATGGATGCAACTAGTTCAGAGAATTGCAATGTTAAAGTCCTAATCAGTCAACAATCGGGAGATATTGCTCAGGGAGTAGACGAGGGGAAGGGGCTCCACCTCGAACAAGGTGCTGGTGATCAGGGGCTAATGTTCGGTTATGCATCTAACGAATCTGAAGAATTCTCCGAATTAGCTGGTTCATTCATGCCACTACCAGCTGTGCTCTCTCAGAGACTTACTCTCAAATTAAGCGAGTCAATGAAAGATGGGACTCTCCCCTGGGCAAGACCTGACTCAAAGAGTCAAGTTACCATTGAGTACAATGATGATGGGAGTCCGATTAGATTGGAAACAGTAGTCGTTGCAATCCAGCATGATGATTTAGCCAACGAAAAGTTCGATGGAGACGTGCAAAAGGAGCGTGATTTCATTGTTAACGAAATTACCGAGAAGATCGTCAATAAGGTCATCCCAAGCGAGCTTCTCAATGAACGAACGAATCTGATAATCAATGGGACGGGTCGTTTCGTCCTAGGTGGCCCTCACGCTGATGCAGGACTTACTGGAAGAAAAATAATCGTTGATACATATGGTGGAATGGGCAGGCACGGAGGAGGTGCCTTCAGTGGGAAAGACCCGAGCAAGGTCGACCGATCCGCAGCCTATGCGGCTAGATGGGCGGCCAAGCATGTTGTTGCGAGTGGCTTGTCCGAGAAATGCGAGATACAACTGGCTTATGCAATCGGAGTGGCGGAACCAGTGAGCATTAGTGTGAATGTAAACACTCATGGGACGGGGACGATTCCTGACTCATCCCTGACCGAGAAAGTAGGAAATTGCTTTGACTTCAGGCCACAGGCAATTATTGATTCACTAGGTCTCAGAAACCCGATTTTCTCCGAAACTGCTTCTGGAGGTCACTTTGGAAGGGCTCCGGGTGAATCCGGATCATTCTCATGGGAAATGCTGGATGATGAGAAAATCTCCAAACTTCAGGAATAATTCGGATAATCTCCCGAAAAGCACGGGTATGAGGACCTCGTCCGATAGACATCTATGGGGTGCAAAGGGTGATTGAGGAACTACTCAAAGAAAGGATCCTGATCATTGATGGCGCCATGGGGACAATGGTTCAGACCTATGATCTGGAGGAGGGGGATTTTCGTGGAGAAGAATTCCTGAATAACACAATTGATCTACAAGGTAACAATGAGGCCCTAAACATCACCAGGGGGGATGTGATCCTGGATATTCACAAGAAATATCTAGATGCTGGGAGTGACATCATAGAAACCAACACCTTCAGTGCGAACTCAATCTCGCAGAGAGACTACGGCCTCGATGATTACGCTAGGGAGATGAATATCAAGGCTGCTCAAATAGCTCGTGAGGCAGTCGATGAAGCGGTTGCAAGGGATGGTCGGGGGAGATTCGTCGCCGGGGCGATAGGCCCCACGAACAAAACTCTCTCATCATCCGAGAATGTGGATGACCCTTCTTTTCGTAGCATTTCCTTCGATGAACTCAGAGATTCCTATTTCGAACAGGCTCGATCTCTGATCGAAGGAGGTGTCGACATCATCCTAATAGAGACGATTTTCGACGTCCTCAATGCTAAAGCGGCGATTGTTGCAACACTGGACGCATTCGAAGATCTTGGAGTGGAAATTCCAATCATGATTTCAGTGACATTCATTCAAGAGGGGAGCAATCGTACAGTTTTTGGTCAAACAGTAGATGCTTTCTGGGCCACAGTAGCCCATGCCAGTCCACTCTCAGTGGGAATCAATTGTGGTCTTGGAGCGAGTTCCATGATGGCGAATTTATCAGAGTTGTCGAAAATTTCCAATTCATTCGTTCACTGCTACCCCAATGCGGGACTTCCCAACCCCCTCAGTGAAACAGGATTCGACGAGAGTCCCGAGATTACGGCTAGAGAAGTAGCAAAACTAGCGGAGTCTGGAATGGTGAACATAGTGGGAGGGTGCTGTGGGACCACTCCAAATCACATTAAGGAGATTCACAGGGCCGTTTCGTCACTACCACCCAGAGAAAGGAAAGAGGGTCACTCGGGAATCTCGGAATTGGAGATTGCGCCCCCCCATGTGATTTCTGACCATCATCATGCTGGCTGTACTCACCCCCCTCACGAGTATTCGACATTTGCTGGATTAGAAGAATACAGTTTGAGGCCGGAGTCTAATTTCACTATGATCGGTGAAAGAACCAATGTGACGGGATCGGCCAGATTCAGGAAACTAATCGAAGAGAATGATTTCGATGGAGCGCTCCATGTGGCAATTCAGCAGGTTCGTTCGGGCGCAAATATCATTGACGTGAACATGGATGAGGGCATGCTGGAATCGGTTGCTTGCATGGAGAAGTTCCTGAACCTGATTGCAACAGAGCCGGAAGTTGCGAAGGTGCCAATAATGATTGACAGTTCTGATTGGGAGGTAATCAAAGCCGGAGTGAAATGTGTTCAAGGTAAGCCGATTGTGAATTCTATCAGCCTAAAGGATGGGGAGGAGGAGTTCATCAAGAGAGGGAGGTTCGTCAAGACGCATGGTGCTGCTGTAGTTGTCATGGCTTTCGATGAGGAGGGGCAAGCGGAGACGATCGAGAGGAAAGTGGAAATCTGTGAGAGGTCCTATAGAATTCTGGTAGGCGATGTAGGCTTGAATCCGATGGATATTGTCTTCGACGCGAATATTCTCGCTGTGGCAACTGGAATTGAGGAGCATAACAAATTCGCAATCAACTTCATTGAGTCCATTCCCAAAATCAAGTCACTCTGCCCCGGGGCCAAAACATCCGGCGGAGTGAGCAACCTATCATTCTCCTTCAGAGGAAACAATTCCGTTAGGGAGGCCTTCCATTCCGCTTTCCTATTCCATGCAATCAATGCAGGGCTGGACATGGGGATTGTCAATCCTGGGATGCTGACCCCTTACGACGAAATCCCCCTGGATCTGCTGAAACACGTGGAAGACGTTCTCTTTGATAGATCGGGAGATGCGACTGAGAAGATGGTCCAGTTTGCGGAAGGTTACCAAATGAGCAACTCCAAGGAAGAGGAGGAACTGGAGTGGAGAGAAAGGGACGTAAACGAACGACTGCGGCACTCTTTAGTTAATGGGATCGTCGAATTCATCGAAGAAGACGTCGAAGAGGCGAGGAAAGATTTCGAAACTCCACTGGAGGTGATTGAAGGGCCACTGATGGACGGAATGTCAGTGGTTGGCGACCTATTCGGATCGGGGAAGATGTTCCTCCCCCAGGTTGTAAAGTCTGCTAGGACGATGAAGAGGGCGGTTAACTATCTGGAGCCGTTCATGGAAGAGGCTTCCCAATCTCAGAAATTTAGAGGCAGGGTCGTCCTAGCAACAGTCAAGGGCGACGTTCATGACATCGGAAAAAATATCGTGGGAGTCGTTCTTGGATGCAATAACTACGAAGTCATTGATTTGGGAGTGATGGTCCCGGCCGAAACCATCCTGGACACCGCTGAAGATGTTGGTGCCGATATCATTGGACTTTCAGGACTCATTACCCCCTCCCTCAGGGAAATGACACATGTTGCCAGAGAAATGAAATCAAGAGGGATGGAGTTGCCATTACTCATCGGGGGAGCCACGACCAGCCGACAGCACACAGCAGTCAGAATTGCTACCGGGTGCGATCATCCAGTCATTCACGTCAAAGATGCCTCTAGAGTAGCGGCTGTTGCGAGCAACGTCATTGATTCGCAGAGGTCAGTCAAATTTGTAGAAGAAAATCGAATCATGCAAGAGTCATTAAGAAAGAGGAATGAAGAAATCACTGGAAAATCCATCATCCCACTCCATAAAGTGAGATCAAGGCGGATTGGATTTGATTGGAATGAAGTTGACATCCCTGAACCCCCATTCGTTGGTCGCGCGGTGGCTGAAGAAATCCCGCTGAATGACCTGAAAGAATTCATCGACTGGACTTTCTTCTTCACATCATGGGACATTCCAAGGAGATACCCCGCCGTTTTAGAAGACGAGAAATACGGGGAAACTGCAAGAAACCTCCTAAAAGATGCCGAATCTATGCTAGGGGAAATCATCGAGAGGGGGTTCCTAAGAGCTAGGGCGAAATATGGATTCTGGAAGGCAAATAGCGATGGGGATGACATTCTGATCAATGATGACAGTGGGAAAGAGCCCCTCCTCAGACTAAACATGCTGAGGCAGCAGCAGGACAGAGGCAATTCAGATTATGCTTGCCTCTCTGATTTCATCGCACCAGTAGAATCCGGTAGGCAAGATAATCTCGGAATCTTCGCAGTTACTGCTGGCATTGGAGCAGATGAGTTGGCAAGTAGTTTCCTCGAATCGGGGGACGATTACAGTGCAATTATGTCAAATCTTCTCGCGGATAGGCTGGCAGAAGCAGCTGCGGAATGGCTACACAAGAAGGTCCGAAGAGAATGGGGGTTCCCTGATCCGGATGGGCTCTCTCTTTCCGAACTGCTCAAAGAAAGATTCCGAAGTATTCGCCCTGCATACGGTTATCCGGCTTGTCCTGATCATAGCGAAATGAGGAAGACCTTCGAAATTTTGAATGCAGGAGAAATAGGAATCGCGCTTTCTGAGAATGATGCTATCGTTCCGTCGGCAGGAGTAAGTGGCCTTTTCTTCGCTCACCCAGAATCACGTTACTTCTCAGTCGGAAGGGTTAGCAAGGAACAGGTTGCTGATTATGCTAGACGGAAAGAAGTTGGTTTGGCCGAAGCAGAAAAACTCCTAGATGGGATACTCGGATATTTTCCAAAATAATCTTCCCCCTTTGCCTTCAACCCGCATAGGGGGTGCTGCGAGGGGTGAGTCTGTATTAGTAACCCTCAAAGCTCTGACTGGGCACAATTATTTCCCAAATCCGATTAAATAGCAACTCCATCATTTTTTTATTGAGATTTCTCCGTAATCGATATCATTGAGAATGTTTCGGGAGTGTCATGAGCAGGGTATCGGCGATCCTCGTCTTGCAAATAATAATTGCATCAATTTCTGGATGCTTGGACAGCAGTAAAGACTTGGATGGTGACGGAATTTCTGATGAAATTGATGAAGACAAAGACGGAGACGGATGGAAAAATTCCGATGAGATGATGTGCGGAACTGACGAGATGAATCGGAGTTCTACCCCCAAGGACAAAGACAAAGATGGCGTATGCAATGAATTAGACCCCGATCTTGATGGTCTCCTGGACGGGTGGAGAAACTCTTCGAGGCCATTTGCATTAAGAACTGAAGACCCAGAGTGGTATGGGATGAACATAACCACATGGCAAATGGAAAATGGGGGTTGGAGGAAAAATAACATGGATGGTTATATGATGCCTTGGGAAGGTGAGCCAATTCCTGCTACTTCGAGTTATTTCGCCAATCTAAGTACCATGGCAGACAGGGGTACGGTGAAAGAAATACGATTCCTATCAAATCTTTATTCCTCTTCCACGAACGAAAGTAATAGATCCGCATTCAAGGTTGCAGTGGAGAGGGGGATAGAGTTTGTTCTCGAATCACAGCATGAATCCGGAGGGTGGCCGCAAGTCTATCCGGAGCACAGCGGGCCCGAATATCACAAACTAATGACGTACAATGACCACGTAATTGTAAGTGGAATGTTATTGTTGATGGACATCAACAGTCGAAAGAAACCTTTCGACACAGACATAGTGGAAAATATCAACTTCTCAAGAGTGGATGAAGCTATGGAGAAGGGGATGGAGTACATACTGGCTTCACAAGTAATTGTGGATGGTGACCTAACAATCTGGGGTCAGCAGCATGACCCATACACATTCCAAACGATGCCTGCAAGATCATATGAGTTGGCCGGGAGGACGGGTTTGGAATCTGCAGGAGTTGTGGCCGTCTTACTGAATTGGGAAGACAGGGACGAGAGGGTTGTAAATGCGACGTGGGCGGGTATCGATTGGTATGAAGAGAATGTGGTTTTTGATTTGGTTTTCGAAAACGGTGAGTTCTCACTAAGTCCGGGATCAATGCTCTGGTATAGGTTCTACAATACTAGCGATGATCAGCATTTTTTCTCTGGTAGAGACGGAGTCAAGGTATTCGACTTTGATGAATTGGAACATGGAATGGCAACAAGCGGATATACATGGGCTGGGAACTGGGCGGAAAAAATAATTCGCGAGACTGCAAAGATTCCTTTCTCAGAGAGAGGATAATTGGTAATTTTGAGGAAGGGGGCTTTCGGAACTCAGTTGTTCGGCAAAATGGAATAAGATTTGGTGTAACACTAAATGCGATAATTATGTGGGAGGCTCGGTGGATTTGATGGAGAGTCTCGTTGAATTGATGCGCGAGAAAGGAGTCAAGAGATTTGTCCACTTCCACACAGATCACTGGGAGCCGTTTTCAAGCTGGGATAGATGGGGGGATGAAGCCTCAGAGAACACGGAGTTGATTCTCAAATTCATCGAAGAGACTAGTGAAAATCCCTACTTTGACAAGATGACTCTATTCTACAACCATCCTGTAAGAACAAATTCCCTGGATGAGATGGACAGGGAGACAGATGACCTGCTCGTATTTGAGCCTCAGAATCCGCCATTCTGGGAGAGATATCAGTATGCAATTCACAAGTGTGCTAATGAGACAAAACATGAGTTTCAAGTTCACATCCACCATGAAGGGATTACCTCAGGAGAATACTTCAAATTTCAAAATTTGAATTGGCCGGATGGCTTGGAAAAAACAAGTATGGAGAGTAGAAGATTTGAGAGATACCTTGTAGAAACTCTACTTGATTTCAGAAGAATTACTGGATTAGAGATGGGAAGATGGAGTTTTATTCATGGTGTTTGGGCCCTCAATGCCTCGGATACAGATGTTTGCAATATCAACGACGAGATTGAGATATTAATGAGGAACGGATGTATTGCTGATTTCTCTATGCCAGCTGGAAGAGGTTGGGTCGATTCATCGATCATGGAGCCACACACAGTAGTGGTAAACAATACACCCAAAGGATACGATAAACCCGAGGCCATGGCTAGGAAAATTGGAGAAACAATACCCAATATGGAAAGAAGATTCCTGATTTGGAACCAAGAAATCCCATACACGCATTGCTCAATTGATCATTATGGTTCTGACTTGATTTCAAATGCAATAATTAACTGGGAAGATACTCTGCCCATTTGGATAGGTAAATCGCCAATAATTGGGGACACTGCGTTCGTCAAAACTCATGCACATTCAATGAATAGGGAATACTGGAAAGAGGGGGCATTTAGGACGTATAATCTTCCAGAATTGATGAGGCTTTTCCAGAAATTAGAAGAAGTCTGCGAACAGTCTTCTGTACGGTTTGAGAAATGGACAGTTGAAGAAGTAATAACACACATCTTGAGAAATGATCCTAAGCTAAATGAGGTATTTGAAAGGGACCCAATGTTGGACTTAGAGAGTTTGGACAAGGATATTGTAGGTATTGGAAAGGAAAGAATGGCCTCGATGGGGCAACTAGATGGGGGGATGTATGGTTACTATCAGGCAAAACTGGATATGGGCTCAGTGTTTGATATGG
>Ga0207992_1000853_pt1 | contig 14608 bp, 13 predicted proteins | sample ETN02SmetaG_FD_185788 | JGI IMG/M metagenome (GOLD analysis project Ga0207992, IMG submission 185788) | Marine microbial and viral communities from oxygen minimum zone, Eastern Pacific Ocean - ETNP2014F10-02SV255 (SPAdes) (version 2) | ecosystem: Environmental > Aquatic > Marine > Oceanic ...
AAGGCATGGCATGGATACTACATTTACTTTAAGTCCCTCGTTTTGAATTGATTTGGCGGCTGCGATAATTAACTGAACCTCGCTGCCTGATGCTATCAGTGTAATGTCAGCATCCTCCTCGTAAGAAAGAAGATAGCCTCCATTTTCAATCAAATCAATCTGATCTTTGGTTCTTTGAATGCGCGGTAGATTTTGTCTTGATAAAATAAGACTATGAGGAGTCTTTGAAGAGGAAATTGCTTCTTTCCATCCCACCGCAGTCTCAATGACATCTGCTGGTCTCCAATTGTTTAAATTTGGAGTTGCCCTAAGGGTAACAAGGTGCTCAATTGGTTGATGGGTGGGGCCGTCTTCTCCCAATCCTATAGAGTCATGGGTATAGACAAAAATATTTGGAATCTCCATAAGGGCAGCCAACCGAACTGCATTCCTAGCGTAATCCATAAAAACTAAAAAAGTCCCACCATAGGGCTTTATTCCGCCATGTAAAAGCATTCCATTCATCATAGCTGTCATACCAAATTCTCTTACCCCATAAAATATATGGTTTCCTTTCGGATTATCAGGGAGTAACTCAGAGCTGGCTGAAGAAAAAGTATTATTTGATCCGGTAAGATCAGCTGATCCACCAATAAGCTCAGGCAGTTGTTCACAAAAGAAATTCAAACAAACCTCTGAGGCTTTCCGAGTTGCCATATCTTTTTGATCAGAGGCAGCTAATCCTTCAAGAAAGTTTTCATAATTTTTTTCAAAGTCATTTGGTAATTCATTATTAATTAATCGTTCAAGTTCATTAAAAAGTACTGGATGTTTTTTAGAATATTCATTCATTAGCGAATCCCATTCGGAATTAATTTTAGAGCCAGCCTCTAAAGCATCCCATTCAGATTTGATATTCTTAGGAATATCAAAAGGGCCATGCTCCCACCCCAGCTGATTTCTTGTTTTTGTAATTTCCTCATCGCCTAAAGGAGAGCCATGTACACCCGATGTTCCTGCTTTATTTGGTGATCCAAATCCAATTTCGGTCTTACAACAAATTAAGGTTGGTCGACTTGATTCTGCTTGCGCATCTTTTATGGCCTCTAATATTTGGTCTACATTGTGGCCATCTACTTCAAGCACTTGCCAATCATAACTTTCAAATCTTTGGACTGTGTTGTCTGTAAACCAGTTAGTTATCTCTCCATCAATGGAGATTCCATTTTGATCATAAAAACAAATTAATTTGCCTAATCCATGGGTGCCTGCAAAAGAACAAACCTCATGAGACACTCCCTCCATTAAACAGCCATCACCGAGAAAAGTGTATGTATAGTGATCAATTGGTTGCAGTCCATCTGCTTGATTAAACTTGCTTGCCAACACCTTCTCAGCTAGCGCCATCCCTACTGCATTTCCAATGCCTTGACCCAAAGGACCGGTTGTTGTTTCCACTCCAATTTCTATATCTAATTCTGGGTGCCCAGGAGTTTTGGAGCCTAGCTGTCTAAAGTTTTTTAGGTCTTCAATGCTTAAATTATAGCCTGTCAAATGGAGCAGGCTGTATAACAACATTGAACCATGTCCATTTGATAAGACAAATCTATCTCTATTAAACCAGTTTGGATTTTTAGGGTTATGTTTTAAGTTATATTTCCAAAGCGCCACAGCTATATCAGCCATCCCCATTGGCATACCGGGATGACCACATTTAGCAGCCTGGACAGCATCTATGGATAAAAACCTTATAGCGTTAGCAAGTTCTTTGTGCATTGTTAAACAAATAGTTTTAGGACATGTTAATCATAATATGTGACTATAATTTTTTATAGATATATTTGAGTTTATTTCTTAAAACAACTAACATTCTTCATGAAAAGTGATTTGTTCCTGATTGCATGCTTAAACTGCTAAATAGGACACCAAACATTGGTGAAAAATTAAAATTACACTTATTGATATTAGCGAGGGAATTATGAGCTATATTTTTACATCTGAATCAGTTTCTGGGGGTCACCCTGATAAAGTTTGTGACCAAGTGTCTGATGCAATTTTAGACGCATATTTAGCTGAGGACCCTAATAGCAGGGTTGCATGTGAAACCATGATAAAAAATAATATGGTATTCATTGCTGGAGAAATTACATCTTTGGGAAGCCCAGATCTTGAACCCATTGTAAGAAAAACAATTAATGATATTGGGTATAACTCTGATGAGTATGGATTTAATGGTGATACTTGTGAGTTTACTAATCTTGTCTTTGAGCAATCTCCTGATATATCTCAGGGCGTCACTGAAGGTGAGGGTGAGAACCTTGAGCAAGGGGCAGGTGATCAGGGGTTAATGTTTGGATATGCATGTAAAGAAACAGAATCATTGATGCCTCTTCCAATTGATCTTTCTCACAGATTAGTCAAAAAACAAGCCGATGTTATGAAGAGTGGTGAGATTAAATGGCTGAGGCCTGATGCAAAAAGTCAGGTAAGCGTCATTTATTCTGATGATGGCAAAACTATTGAGGGTCTCTCTGCTGTTGTTCTCTCAACGCAACATGACGAGGATGTAACTCAAGAAGAAATTAAAGCTGAAGTGATGGATAAAATCATTAAACCTATTGTCCCTGAGGAATGGATTCTTGCCTCAACAAATATTTACATTAATCCTACAGGTAAATTTGTTATTGGCGGTCCAGTTGGAGATTGCGGTCTTACAGGAAGAAAGATAATTGTAGATACTTATGGAGGTATGGCTCGTCACGGAGGTGGTGCTTTTTCAGGAAAAGATCCATCAAAAGTGGATAGATCTGCTGCATATGCATCTAGGTACGTTGCTAAAAATATTGTAGCTGCAGGACTCGCAGATTATTGTGAAATCCAAGTTTCATACGCTATTGGAGTTGCAAAACCAACCTCTATACACGTCGAGACTTTCAATAGTGAGAAAATTTCAAAAGAAACCATTGTAAAAATAGTTGAGGAAGAGTTCGATTTGAGGCCTAAAAGCTTAATTAATATGCTCGATTTAAAGCGACCAATTTATCTGCCAACTGCAGCCTATGGACACTTTGGAAGGTCTGATATTGATCTAACTTGGGAGAAAACAGATAAAGCAGATCAGATTTCACAATAAAATCTAATTTAACAATATGAGGATGCATTTTTACACTTAATTTATGTAGAATGCACATTAAAATTTACTGGAGTAAATAATGGAGAATGATTATAAAGTAGCGGATATTAGCCTTGCAGATTTTGGCAGAAGAGAGATCTCTTTAGCTGAAAATGAAATGCCAGCATTAATGGCATTAAGGACTAAATACAAAGATGCTCAACCCCTAAAGGGTGCAAAAGTTATGGGCTGTATCCACATGACCATTCAAACAGCAGTATTAATAGAAACTTTAGTAGATCTTGGCGCGGAAGTTCGCTGGTCTGGGTGTAATATTTTCTCAACTCAGGACCATGCAGCTGCTGCAATAGCCGCGGCTGGAATTCCTGTCTTTGCCTGGAAAGGACAAACTGACGAAGAGTTTGACTGGTGCATTGAGCAAACAATCGTTCATGATGGTAAGCCATGGGATGCAAATATGATTTTAGATGATGGTGGCGATCTTACGCATATGGTTCATACTAAATTTCCAGACATGCTTGAGACTATTCATGGCGTATCAGAGGAAACAACTACTGGGGTTCATAGACTGAAAGCAATGCTTGAGAGTAATAGCCTTAAAGTACCAGCAATTAATGTAAATGACTCAGTAACTAAATCGAAGAACGATAATAAATATGGATGCAGACACAGCCTCAATGATGGGATAAAAAGAGCAACCGATATGTTTCTTTCTTCAAAAAAGGCCTTGGTTATTGGATACGGTGATGTTGGAAAAGGCTCTGCTCTGAGTTTAGCGCAAGAGGGGATGATTGTAAGAGTGGTTGAGTCTGATCCTATATGTGCAATGCAAGCCTGCATGGACGGATTCGAGGTTGTTTCAACTTATAATGAAGGTGTTGTAACGCGAGATACTAAAGACATTAATCTCAGGGTTCTAGAAGATACTGATCTAATAGTTACGACTACTGGAAATGTAAATGTTTGTGATGAGGCAATGCTGCGATCAGTAAAAAATACTGCAGTGATTTGTAACATTGGTCACTTTGATAACGAAATTGATACTCAATTTATGCGAGATGAGTGGTATTGGGAAGAGATTAAACCTCAGGTTCATAGAATATTCAGAGATACTGGTCCAACAGACAACCCTGACCTGCAAAGTAAAAACTACATAATTCTTTTGGCTGAGGGCAGGCTGGTTAATCTTGGTAATGCAACCGGACATCCGAGTAGAATTATGGACGGGTCATTTGCTAACCAAGTGTTAGCTCAGATGTATTTGTATGAACAAGGCTTTGCAAATATTAATGATGCAGACAAAAAGAAAGAAATGTTAACGGTTAAGGTCCTTCCTAAGAAGCTAGATGAAGAGGTTGCTGAACTAATGGTTCAAGGTTTTGGGGGCACAATAACAAAATTAACAGGTGAGCAAGCTGAATACATTAATGTGCCTGTTGATGGACCGTTTAAAGAAGAAGAATACAAATACTAGTCTTATTAGTTTTTTTTTAATAAATTACTCATAATGGGTAGATGAAAGTCCGCCTATTCTTCCTTTTAATACTAGTTTCTTTTCTTGTTATAGGTTGTGGGATGAAAGCGCCCATACCATCTGAAACTCTTTTAAATATTTAATTCCTTTATGGATCATTTTCATTACAAAGAAAACGAGCTGTTTGCTGAAGAAGTTGCATTAAAGGATGTAGCAGAAAAGTATGGGACTCCAGCCTTTGTTTATAGTAAAGCAACCCTTGAGAGACATGCTAAAGCATACATAAGTTCCTTTAAATCCATGAATGGACTTATATGTTTTTCAGTAAAAGCATTATCTAATATTTCAATTTTAAGAACCTTAAAAGATTCTGGTTGCGGATTTGATATTGTTTCTGGTGGTGAGCTGCATAGGGCACTTTTAGCTGGTGCAGATCCAAAAAAAATTATTTTTTCAGGGGCCGGGAAATCAAAGACTGAAATGGTGGCAGGTATTGAAAATGACATTCTCTCTTTTAATATTGAGTCTGAGCAAGAGCTTGACCAACTTGGTATGGTTGCTGCAGAAATGAAAAAAATAGCCCCTGTGGCAATAAGGTTTAATCCTAATGTTGATGCAGGAGTCCATGAATTTACGAAAACAGGCAGAAAGTCTGACAAGTTTGGTGTGAGCATTGAGACTGCAAAAGAGCTAGTAAAAAATTGCAGTGAAAACTGCAATCTTAACCTTATAGGTTTAACTTGCCACATTGGATCACAAATTATGGAACTCAATGCCTTTGAACAAGCTGCTAAACAAGCTTTAGAACTTTTAGTTGAGCTAGACAAATTACATATTAATTTAGATTTTATAGACATGGGTGGCGGCCTAGGTGTTAACTATGTGGGAGAGGAAACTGTTCAACCAATTGAATTAATCCAATGTTATGAAAAAATATTTTCTGGAAGGACTGAAAGATTGATACTTGAACCAGGACGGTCTATTTCAGCTAACGCAGGAGTCATGCTCACCAAGGTTGAATACAAAAAAAATGATTTTCTTATTGCCGATGCTGCCATGAATGATTTATTGCGACCTGCTCTCTATCAAGCTCATCATGATGTTTGGCCTGTAACAAAAAATAATGGCGCGATGCAATCCGCTGTTAATCTAGTGGGTCCCATTTGTGAAACAGGAGATTTTTTAGCAAAAAATATTGATAGCGAGAGCCTCAAAGGAGATCTCTTGGCTGTTAAGACTGTTGGTGCATATGGTTTTGTTATGAGCTCAAACTACAATTCAAGACCTAGGGCTGCTGAAATTATTGTCGACAAAGATAAATTTTATTTGATCAGAAAAAGAGAGGATTACTCGTCTCTCACTGCTCTTGAAGAGGGGTTAGATGGTCAAGTTTAAAAAAATGCATGGGAATGGCAATGACTTTATTGTCATAGAGAATCTCACCAAAATGCATGCGTTGTCGAAGTCTCAAATAATCAAAATGGGAGATAGAAAAAAGGGCCTGGGGTTTGATCAGCTGATTACTATCAATCCGCCAAAAAATTCTAACCATGATTTTTATGTAAAATTTTATAATTCAGATGGTTCTGGGGCTGACATGTGCATGAATGGAGTAAGGTCTGTTGGAGCATTTCTTTGGGAAGCTGAACTTGCCCCAAAGAAGCCTCTATTATTGGGCACTAAATCCAAGCCGGTATTAATTAAACCAACAAGCTCCACAAAGGTGAAAGCTGTCTTAGATTTACCAGTTCAAAAAGAGATTCCAAAAGCAGAAGCGCAGTTTTTAGATAAATGTGGTTTGAAAAAATATAAATTCATTAATGCTGGCAATCAGCATTTAATTATAGAAACAAAAAAAGTTTTTTCTTTTGACCTTGATGAACTGTCTTCAAGACTGAGGAAAAGAAAATTTTTTACAGGTGTGAATATTTCGTTATTTTCCAAGCACTCAAAAAATCTTGAGCTTAGGACCAATGAAGCGGGGGCTGGCGAAACCTTGTCATGTGGCTCGGCTTCTGCGGCAACTGCGAGCTTTAATATTAATGATAGATTGCCTATTAAAATTATTTCTGCTGGGGGGGAGCTGAGACTCAGAAAAATAAATGATAAGCTTGAAATGACTGGACCAGCTGAATTTATCTGTGAGGGAACATGGCTAAAAAACTAGACGCTAAAGAGGTTGAACTTTACTTGTTAGAAAATACTGATTTCTTTCTTTCCAGAGAGTCTCTTCTGAGCGAGTTAAGCTTTAAGCATGATACAGAGGGAGCAACTTCACTTCTAGAAATGCAAGTACGAAAACTAAGAGATGAGCAATCAAGGCTTATGGATATGCTTTCAGGCTTTTTTTCAACTGGAAAAGAAAATGAAGAGCTGTTCTTTAAATCAAAAAATTTAACCTTGTCATTGATTACCTCTAAAAATTTTGATGCGGTGAAAAAAACCGTTGAATCATTCTTTGAGAAAAACTTTGAAGTTGATTCATGTATTTTAGAGGCTCTCTCAGACCCTGAATTACAAGAACTTGAAACTAAAACCGGATTGGGTATGAGCAAGGATGCGATTCACATGGGGCCTTTATCCAAGGAAAAGATGGATGCGTTCTTTTCTTCTGAATCAATCAAATCTGCGGTAATAAGCGTGATGAAATTAAAAAAAGGTTTTGCTCTGCTAAAAATGGGATCTAATGAGCCGACCAAATATCTTGGCAATGGAGATACAACATTTATTGAGTACATTCGAGATATTATAGTTAGTGTCCTTGAGTCAAAAGAGGTATGAATGATGAAAAATATTTTCTTTACTCACTAATTAATAATTATTTAGATTTTTCAGAAAATATTAAAGGTCTAAGCAAGAACACAACTAACTCATATCAAAGAGATTTAAATAAGTTTTCAAAATTTTTAGAAGTATCTGGCGTTAATGATTTTGAAAACCTAACAGAAGAAGTGTGTTCAGCATGGATTGCTGACCTTTTTCAACACAATATTAGTGCGCGATCCATACAAAGACATATATCTTCTGCTAAGGGGTTTTTCAATTATTTAAAGAAGAGTGGCTTGGTAACAGAAGATTCTCCATTTGAATTAATCAACTCACCAAAATCACCAAGCTACCTGCCAAATATATTATCTCCTGAGGAAGTCTCTCAATTACTTAATTTTAAGCCTAAGAATGCTCAAGAAAAAAGAGACCTGGCAATTATTGAGCTTATTTACTCAAGTGGACTACGAGTTTCCGAAGCGGTTAATACAAATTTAAAAGATTTTGAGGATAATAAAAATTTCTTAAGGGTGCTGGGCAAGGGCTCTAAAACCAGGCTTGTACCAGTTGGTAGGTATGCGCAGAGTGCTATTAATGATTGGATGATTGAAAGAGAGAAGCTCGCTACTAAAGATGATGCTTTATTCATTAACCTTAGAGGAAGCAGAATAACAACAAGAAGCGTGCAAGAAAGGCTAAAAAATATTGCCATTGTTCAGGGCCTGCCTCCAGTGAACCCTCATATGTTGAGGCATAGTTTTGCAACTCATTTGCTGGAATCAAGCGGTGATCTAAGAAGTATTCAGGAATTACTCGGACATAGTTCTTTGTCTACCACTCAAATATATACTAGGCTTGATTATCAACATCTGATTAAGGTTTATGAAAACTCTCATCCAAGAGCACATAAAAAAAATGTCTAAGATTCAGCTCATTACTTTTGATTTAGATGATACTTTCTGGGATATCAAAAGCACCATTATTAATGCAGAAATGAATTCAAGACAATGGTCTGAAGATAGAATTGGAGAAAAAATAGAATGGGGAACATTTGAAGATTTTATGAAGATTAGAGGTGAGTTAGTAAAAAAAGATCCATCCTTGGAATATGATCTAGGAATGCTAAGGAAGAAAACGATTGCTCACCACACTAAAAAATTTTTTAAGGATACAAAATACTTAAATGAATTTATTGAAGATGCTTATATCTTTTTTTTAAGGGAAAGACATAAAGTAACTTTTTATGATGACGTGGTTTCGGTTTTAGAAGAATTATCTTCTAAATATAAACTTGGCGTTCTTACAAATGGTAATGCTGATGTGAATAAATTAGGCATCGGTCACTTATTTGATTTTTCAATCTCTTCTATGGGTGTAAAAAGCAATAAGCCAGATAAGGCTCATTTTGTTAAAGCCCGTGAGCTTTCTCAAGTAGAATTTAAAAACACTCTTCATGTTGGAGATCATCCGATAAATGATATTTTTGGAGCAAGGGAGCTGGGTATAAATACAATGTGGTTTAATCTAAATAATCTCGATTGGGAGATTGATGAAGACCCACCAATTCAATTTAATAAATGGTCTCAATTTATAGAATTGGTAGAAAATAGCTATGACAACTAAAGATTCTTTTGATGCTTTTGTCAGCATTCTTCGTGACAAAATTAATAGCTTTTCTGAGAATGTAAATCAACCAAATGTAAAGATTATCCAAAACGAACTCAAAGATAAATTTGACGACCTAGCAAAATCTCAGGGTTATGTCTCGAATGAAGAATATGAAGCTCTCAGGGGTTTAGCTAAAAGATTAGAGCAAAGAGTGTCTAAACTGGAAGAATTATTAGAAGAATCTAAAACTAAATAGTATCAAGCATGTACTGAACAGCTATGCCTATTTCCTCCTTGGTGCAATCTGCACAAAGACCCTTGGCTGGCATACCATTAATTCCATTGTAGGCATTGTTAACAAGCATTTCGTAGCCTTTGGCTTGTCGTGCCTCCCATTGACCTTTATTACCCATCATTGGAGCGCCTGCAACACCAGCATCATGGCAGGCAGCACAACCTGTTGTATAAATTGACTCAGCAGATCTAGCCCCGCCGATTGAAGCAACAGTCACAGCAGTGGCCTGTCCACAAGATTGGCCCTCTAAGCAAACTGCAATTGAAGAGCTTAGTCGCGAACTAACTAGTTCATCATATTTCTTACCATTAAAAAATAAAACAACTGCTAGAGTCACAATAAATAATGGAATAAATTTTTTCATAATTTTTTATATTACGCTCTAAGAAACTGGTTTTTGGATTTTGATCACATGATCAACCACCTTAAGCATTTTTAAGTGACCTCCTTTGGCCTCTATTCTATACTTTCCATCCACAAAAATCATTGGGGTTGCGGTAACTTTAAATTGTTTTGTAAGCTCTATTGCGCGCTTAACTTTCTGTCTTACAGAAAAAGAATTCATATATTTAATAGTCTCGCTTCTATCAGTACCAAGCTTTTCAAGAAACTCTAAAATTGCTCCCTCGCTGGTTAAAAAATTACCCTCTTTATGCATTGCGGTAAAAACAGCTGAGTGCGCCGTCTCTCCTATACCCAAAGCCTCAATGGTGTAAAAAAGTTTTGCATGTAGCTGATGAGTGGGGCCCCATGTAACAGGCATCTTTTGATAATTAACGGAGTCATCTTGTTGTTTGGCCCACCTAGCGGTTACTGGCGCTAAATTAAAACAATGCCCGCATCCATACCAAAAGACCTCTACGACATCGACCACACCATCCTCTTTTACAGGTAATGGCCGTGATAAGTAGCCATAATCTCTTCCAATCCTATATTCTGAAGCAACTGATACAGAAATAATGAGAAGCAAAAAAGAAGATAGAATTAAGTTTTTTTTCATTGTTGATAAAGTCCGTGCATGTAGTTAGCCAAAGCTTCAATATCTGAATCTTTTAAATTTTGAGATGCTGATTGCATCACCAGAGAGTAATCGCCCGCATCTCTTGAAAGGTTTCTATATTCTTTTAGAGCACTGACTAAATAACCCTTCTGCTGTCCTGAAACTCTTGGAAAACCTGCTTGAGAATTACCCGCGCCATTAACTGAATGGCATGCTGTGCATGCTGATATACCTCTTTCTAGATCTCCAGCTCTGTAAAGACTTTCTCCTAGTGCTAATTGGTCGGCATCATCTTTGGCTTGACCGACCGAAGGAGATTGAGAGCTATAAAACGCAGCTATATCAAGCAGCTGAGAGTCTGAAAGAGTTTTAAGATACGGAATTACAGCCATCATTAGGGGATTCTCTCTATCGCCTTGCTGGAAATATTTTAATTGATCACTTATGTATCTTTGATTCTGTCCAGCAAGACTTGGCCAATCAGTATTTATACTTTGGCCTTGAGCTCCATGGCATGCTGAACATGTTTCAACTAATCTTGCTCCAGCTTGAGCATCTCCAGTGGCCAACAAATCAGGCATCTTAACTTCAGCTGCAGAGATTGCTAAAGAGGTCATGCTTAAGCCAATGATAAGATAATTTTTTAACATAAATTGTACGTTGTGGTTAAGAAGGCATATTATATGTCGTGCGTGGCCTGAGATAAATGATCTTATGAAAAATCCTTTCAAAAATACTGCTTTTTTATTTGGGGTAACAAAGTATAAAAATCTTCCTGAAGACACCGGAATAGAGATTCTATTGTCCGGAAGATCAAATGCAGGCAAATCAAGCGCATTAAATGCTTTAACTGACAATAAAAAATTGGCAAGAATTAGCAAAACGCCAGGACGAACAACAGAAATTAATTTCTTTGAAGTTGAAGATAATTTTAAACTTCTAGATTTACCCGGCTATGGTTTTGCTAAATCAGGTCATTCAAGAAAAAAAGACTGGGGCCCATTGCTTGGAGAATACTTTGAAAATAGGGAAGCTCTTAAGGCAGTGCTGGTATTTATGGATATTAGACATCCGCTTAAACCAATTGATCTCGACATGATTGAGTTGTGTGAAAGTTTTGAGGTAGCTTATGTTCCCGTGCTGACTAAATCGGACAAAGTATCTAAAAATATTTTAATGAAAACAATTCAACAAGTTAACAGGTTAACAAATGCTAGAGAGGTTTTGGCAATTTCGTCCTCAAAAAAAACTGGATTTGAAAAACTAAGGAAGGTTCTGACAGGATTCAAGAATGACTAATTTATCTTTTCAGTCTCAAAACTGCGATATCACTCTTGCTGAAGGCTTAGAAGAGTTTCGAGCGTACTTACAAGCAAATGGAAAAAAGCAGTTAATTGATACTCCAGGCTCAACAATTATTAGAGATCATGATGCAACTCACGTCATGTTTGGTCTAGATACCTCTATAGAACAGGAATCTATGTTAGATTCATGGGTAGTAATGGGTACAAGCTGGAAACTGAAAGAATTACTTGCCTACAATAAACTTCCAGAACTTAAGCAACTATACAAAGATTTTTGGCATGACCCTGGTTATTTTAAACTCATAATGACCGCCATTAAGCTCCTACCTATTAAGCTGAAAATAAGGAAGCGAGCTAAGCAAATGAATAAGAAATGGCCTTTTGTGTCGCCTGACTCCTTGATGAATCAAAGAGTGTGCGACTTACGCGAAGGGTTCGGAATTAAGATACTTACCCCAGAAGAACGAATGGTTAAAAAGCCGTTAATATGGTCGGGTACTTTAGCCAACTAGATCATTAGTGAGCTTCGTTCCAATTTGCACCTCTATTTGCATCGACTATTAAGGGGATATCTAATTTAACTGAGCTTTCCATCAGGCTTGTAATATTTTCAAGAGCCTCCTCAGCGAAGCCTTTTTTTACTTCAAAAATTAACTCATCATGAACCTGCATGATCATTTTTATAGCTGAGTTGTTATTTCCAATCCAATGATCCACGTCAATCATTGCCTTTTTAATAATGTCTGCTGCAGAGCCCTGCAATGGGGCGTTAATGGCGGCTCTTTCTGCTGCTTGGCGCCTTAATCCGTTGGAATCATTAATGGCAGCTACATGCAGTTTTCTTCCTAAGATAGTCTCAACAAAAAGATTTTTTTTGGCCAATTCCTTTGTAGAATCCATATATTTTCTTACGCCCGTGTATCTCTCAAAGTATGTATCAAGATAAGCTTGCGCTTCATGCCGTGTAATCCCTAGCTGTCTAGTCAACCCAAAGGCAGACATGCCATAGATTAATCCAAAATTAATTGCTTTAGCGCTTCTGCGATGATCTGGTGACACCCCTTCAAGAGAGATATTAAATATTTCTGAAGCGGTAGCTGAATGAACATCTATGTTGTTATTAAATGCATGGGTTAAATTCTTATCTCCAGATAGATGAGCCATGATTCTTAATTCAATCTGCGAGTAATCAGCTGAAATCAAAACATTACCCTTCTCGGCTATGAAAGCCTCTCTTATTTTCCTTCCTTCTGGGGTTTTAATTGGGATATTCTGAAGATTGGGTTCAGTGGAGGACAGTCTTCCGGTTGAGGTTACCGCTTGTTGATAAGAGGTATGAATCCTTTTAGAAACAGGATGCTGAATATTAATCAGGCTATCTGTATATGTAGATTTTAATTTTGCTAAGCCTCTATACTCAATAATAATTTTTGGAAGATCATATTCTTCAGCTAATCTTTGAAGAGTATCCTCGTTAGTTGAAGGTTGTCCTTTTGGAGTTTTTTTAAGCACAGGTAAATCTAATTTATTGTAAAGAATCTCAACAAGTTGTTTAGGAGAGTCCATGTTGAATTCTTCTCCAGCCATTTTGTATGCAGCTTTAGATAATTCTTCAATCTTAATTGCTAGCTCATCTGAGTAATCTGATAACATCTGTGCATCAATCTTTGCTCCATTAGTTTCGACTCTTATTAGAGACTGAAGCATTGGATACTCAATAGATTGGAGAAGGTTAATTAGCTTGGGCTGATCTTCAAGCATTCCATTGAGGAGATTAAAAAGCCTTAGAGTTATATCAGCATCTTCTGCTGCATAAAATGTTGCAGCCGGAATCTCAACTTGTGCAAAGTTAATTTGCTTTGAAGCAGAGCCTGCAACCTCTTCATACTTCATAGGCTCATAATTTAAATAATATAAAGCCATCCTATCTAGTCCATGTCTCGTGCCGGTACTATTTAGGACATATGACATCAACATGGTATCTCCTAGGAACTCCTCCACCTTGATGCCATGTCTATTGAGCATGGGTAAATCAAATTTAAGATTTTGGCCAACTAATTTTTTTTGATTTTTTGTAATAGTAGTGCCCAAGATTTTTTGAATTTGAGTAAGTGGTATCTGTTTTGGCATCTCTTCATATGAATGTTTAATAGGTATGTAACAACCCTCTCCTTCATTGCATGCCAATGATATTCCTATGAGATCTGCAGTCATTGTATCCAAAGAAGAGGTTTCCGTATCAATGGCAAAGACATTGCACCTGTCAATTTTTTTAGCCCATGCTTTTAAATCATTTTCTGTTAAAACAGCTTGATACTCTTTTTTTGACTTTGGAGCTTCAGAAATTTCGCTGCCTGAGCTTTGAGACGACTTTATCCATGTTTTAAATTCAAGGGATGCAAATAATTTATTTAACTCCTCCTGATTCTCTTCAGCCATAAGCAGATCCTCAAGAGAAACTTTTAAATCAACATCTTTTTTTAAAGTAACGAGCTCAACATTTCTATCTAAATCTGGGATAGAGTCTCTGAAATTCTGCCCTACAACCCCAGTCAGTGAATCTGCATTATCAATAATTCCCTGTAGAGTCTTGAATTCACCAAGCCACCTAACAGCAGTTTTGGGTCCTACTTTTGGTACACCTGGAATATTGTCAGAAGTATCTCCAACAATAGCCAGGTAATCAATTATCTGATTTGGATGAACGCCAAACTTTTCTTCAACTCCCGCAACATCATAAATTTGATTGTTCATGGTATTCATCATCTTTACTAGTGGGTCCTCAACCAGTTGCATGAGGTCTTTGTCCAAAGAAGATATAACCATAGGCATTCCTTGCTGGGAACCCATAACAGCCAAGGTGGCAATAACATCGTCGGCTTCTACTTTTGGAATCTCAATAACCGGCATTCCCATTGCATTACATATTTCTTTTAATGGAGAAAGCTGTTCTCTTAAATCCTCAGGCATTGGAGGACGATTGGCTTTATAGTCTTTATAGATATCGTGACGAAAGTTTTTTCCCTTGGCATCAAAAATTGAAAGATAG